>CEUA01228519.1_pt1 | contig 11725 bp, 12 predicted proteins | sample 361541 | NCBI WGS metagenome assembly CEUA01 (sample SAMEA2623079, study PRJEB7988) | marine metagenome | isolation source: saline water (ENVO:00002010), including
GGACTTTGGGAACTGACTATTAGAGTGGAGCGAGCAGAAGCAGCACGACCCGAGATAAAACAAAAACAAATAACTAAGCTTAAACAGAGCTTAAAAGACGCTAAATAGGACACCTAAATTCACCCCAACTAATTCCGACATTAAACTTCAGTAAATTCTTTTTTTAACTGGTACTTATGTAAATCCTACGCTAAAGTATACTATTGTTTCTGTCAAGTCGTATACTCTTGTATTTACATTGAGCTCAAATGTTGATTAAAGACCTACGCCTTGACTAAAAGGTTATTGACAAACTACGTTATTTGTATGAAACGACTCAACTCCTCAAAGCACAAGACGTTAATAAAATACACGTGTCCAATCCCCTAGTTTACATAATCCTCTCATTGACTATCATATTCGCGATCATTCCTTGGATGCTAACGTTAAAGTGCAATATAGAGGATTCGCCCGAGTCAAGCATTACGATCGAACTTCATATCACTATCTGTCTAGGGCTAATAGGAATGTGTGTCTTTATGCAAAAGGGGAAAATGGTTTTTCGACCAGTATTAGTAAATCATATTTTCATAATCCCAAACCCCAAAAAGAAAAACTCCATAAATACTACGAAACTCCCTAAAAATGAACCGGCCAACTTTAATATCGAGAAATCGCACGAATCGAAAGACACCTACGATAATGGTAAAAGATCACAAGCTAAAAATCTAAAGAGTGTAGAAGCAAAAGAAAAAAATATTGACTGGTTGGAATCCCTATTTTTACTAAAATCTCCAATACTCAATCTATTGCAAGCAGCACCACAAATTTTTAGTCTACGTGAAATAACTATAAATGGTACTGGGAGCCTCAATAATCCGATGCAAACAGGCATTTTCTACGGTTTTCAGCAAATTTTATCATTATTCTCGCTAGAACGAATCCATATAGAGTTTACTCCGTCATTTCATCCCAAAGCTTTAAATGGGAAAATTCAATTAAAACTTCATCTATATATGATCATGTTTGTCTTCTTCATGCTTCGGTTTATAATTCATTTGTTGTACCTGAGATTACTGAATAGACTTAGTCGTTCTGCTGTTAACTCTGGAAAGGCTGCAAACTAATGCCCCAAATAGAACAAATTATCGAACGTGTCATGAGTGAACTTCACCAAATAGTGAAGACCGAAACCGTTATTGGTGAACCGCTACAAACTGGAAGTATAACAATTATCCCAGTGTCAAAAATTTCTTTTGGATTTGCCGCCGGTAGCGGCAAGAAAGAGCACAGCCAAAGTGGAACTGGCGGTGGTGCAACGGTGGAACCAATAGCTTTTTTGGTGATTGATGAAACTGGAAAAATTCAAGTCACACCAATTAGCGATAGAGAAACGAGCATAGGACACCTTGTTGAACTAGTTCCCGAAGCTTTCGAAAAAATCAAACGGTTTGTTGAAAAAAATCGAAGTGGCCCCACTAACGAACCAAAAAGAAATGACGGAAACTGATTTAATTAATGATGGTTTCGATCAGTAGGAAATAACCTGAAGTGACCATCCAACAATAGGTGAGTGTACCATCCAAGCAGGCAGGCAATTAAATATACCTCATGCTCACGAATTGATTGCCAAACACTCTCCCACGAAAATGTTCCATTAAGATCACTCCGGAAATTCCAATAATTGAAGACTACTGCTAGAATAGGCCCTACGAGCAGAGGACTTATCTTCCAATGAGTCCATCCACGATGATGGTCCAAAAGAGGTAGTAGAGCCAACAATGCGATTAGCGTAGCCATGTCATAGCGTTCGTACCAACCAAGAACCAAAAGTATCAAGAAGACCAACCTAAAAAACCATCGTTGAGGTACCGAAGCAGCATCGAGATCAGGGAAAAGTGAAAAAAACAATGTCGTAATCCACAAAGTAATAAACGTCAGGTAATCATTCGCTGCGATATATTGCGACTTCACAGCTCCGACAACTACCCCTATTCCCACTACACCACCAGACATCATGTGTCCCCTAAAATTCATTCATTTGAATCCTCAGCAAAACTATTTTTTTGAATTAACTGACCGCATGCTGCATCTATATCACGTCCTCTGCTCTCTCGTATAGTAAACCCTAAGCCATACATCTTCAAAGTCTTATAAAAATCAGCTAATCTAACTTTAGATGGACGCCTAAATTCCCTTTTAGAATCGAATTCATTGTACGGAATCAAATTAATTTTACACGGAATTCCTACTAACAGATCTCTCAGACGTTTGGCATTTTCTACTCCATCCGTAATTTTATCAATCAGGACATATTCAAAAGTAACTCCATAACCTCTTATTTTATGAAATAATTCCGCTGCTGAGATCAGATCTTCGATCTTGAAACGCCGATTTATTGGCATGATTGAATCTCGAATCTCGTTAGTAGTCCCATTTAAAGAAATTGCCAAACCAATATTTAGATTACTTTTAGCTAATTTAATTATTCCGGGTACATAACCGGCAGTTGAGAGCGTAACCTTTCGTCCCCCCAAACCTAGTCCAGCCTCACTGCATATTAATGAAACGGCTCTATAAACCGCATCATAATTGAGAAGAGGTTCTCCCATCCCCATCAAAACTACGTTCGTAACTCTATCGCCTTGGCCAGTTGCATACCGTATAACCTGCAAAAGTTGATCAATGATTTCACCTGAACTAAGATTCCCTAAAAGTCCCATACGCCCCGTCGCACAGAACTTGCAATCAAGAGGGCAACCTATCTGCGAGGAAAGACACACCGTGCGCCTTGAGCCATCCGAGATAAGGACTGATTCGATTCGGCGTCCATTATCAACCTCGAAAACGAACTTAACCGATTCATCAATTTGGGAATTACTGATTTTAATCTGACGCAATTGACTAATCTCAGCAATCTTAGAAAGAGAGTCTCTAAACGCTTTAGGCAGATTAGTCATCTCGGCAACTTTAACAGCTCCCTTCTTATATACCCAATCTAGTATTTGATCTGCTCGGTAATCCACTTCACCCATTTTTTTTACCAAATCAGCAACTTCACTCGGCAACATACCTTTTAAATCAGTCAGCTTGTTTCTCCTTTCTGATTTGATCATTAAATTGAACAAAATACTATCATATCTCTATCCCATAAACTCTTACGTTTATTTATATTTAATGGTGATATATTAATTGGTCAACGCCCTAATCAGGGGATCTTCTCCCCATAGCCGATAAAAAACGAATTGGAAAAGAAAACACGTTTAATTTTGTTATTGTTATCCCTAATTGGATTAACAATTTGGTTAGTTCTGCAAATAGAGAACTTAAAAACCCAGGAAACTCTTTGGAATCATTCACAGTCAATTAACTTTGTAGGATTAATCGCACCTGAGGTGTCTACAAAGCACCCAACAACTTCCAAAGCAAACCAAATTTTCAGTGAATCAAACAATTTCTCTAAAGAAAATAACCTCTCGAGAGAAACTTCGCATAATAATTTCTCGTGGATGGATTACGGTCCAAATAAGATTGTATCTGCAAATTTAAAACCAACTATGCCATCTGCTAACTCACAGCTTTCATTTAACTGGTTAGATTCGGGACCTCAAACTCCTGCACAATTCCGACATGATCTTAGTTCGATTTTTGATACTCTCCGCGCTGGAGATTCTATCTATTCTTCACTGAAAACCCACGGGATTAGCGATGCCTCAATACATAGACTTAACGAAGCATTAAAAGAAGTATTTAACGCTCAACATGCTCGCGCCAAAGACACATACATGCTGTTGGCAGACAGTAATTACAGAATTTTTTCTTTCGATTATACTCCGCAGAGATCTCCAGAAACGACACTAAAAATCACTCGTTTAGATAACAAGTTTGTAGCTCAAAAACTACAAAAAGAAATACAAGTAATCCCCAAATTGATTCAAGCAAACATAAAAGACAATCTCACAAATGCTTTACAAAAAGTTGGGGAAAATGATGCGTTAACCGACCAACTTACTGACAATATCTTTGGTTCCGTAATCGATTTTAGCCGAAATCCACGTGAAGGAGACCAGATTACCGTACTGGTAGAAAAACAATACTTAGCTGACTCCTTTTTACGTTATGGGCGTATATTAATGGCCCATTACGCCGGTAAACTTGTGCAACAACAAGCATTTTATTATGCACCCACTAGAACCCAGGCTGGCTATTTCGATGGACAAGGCAGGTCTTTGGCACGGCAATTTTTACTGTACCCTCTGCCTTTTAGAGGAATAAATTCTCATTTTAATTTGCGCAGATTCCACCCTATTCTTAAGCGAAAAGTTCCTCATTTGGGAACAGACTATGCAGCTTCTATTGGCACCCCTGTCTACGCGACAGCTCTCGGTACTATAACGCATGCAGGACGAAAAGGCGCTTACGGGTTGTTAGTTGAAATCAAACACGCCAACGGTTACCGAACAAGATACGCACACTTGAGTAAGATTTTAGTAAAGAATGGCCAACACGTTACTCAACAACAAACCATAGGTAAAGTAGGCACTACTGGACGATCTACCGGACCACATCTCCACTATGAGATCATAAAAAACGGAACTCATATAAACCCCACAACTGTAAACAGTGGGAAACGTGGAAAATCATTGGCCAAACAACATTTTTCTAACTTCCATAAACATGTAACTTCACTACAAGACACAATACAAACTATGTATATTTTGTCTGATAGACATTAGCCTCCATTTATTGTGATTCGATGTAATTCTTGCAGGAAAAACTTGACAACAACATTAGCTGTAATTGTATTTTCAATCACACACATTAATCACGTTCCCATAAACTAACTATAAATTGCGGAAATGTCCGAAAACCCTGCAGAAGCTCAAGTTGAAGCATTGGCCGAAATTGACGGCCGTTACGACAAAGAAGCTTATATCTTTGTATATAAGGCTCTACATTACACGGTTCAAAAACTAGGACGAAGAAAACTTCCTCCCGAAAAGCGTCACATTTCAGGTAGAGATTTACTTCATGGTTTAAGCGAATTCGCCTTGGATCAATTTGGTCCGCTAACAATATCCGTATTTGCCCATTGGCGCGTTTACAAAACTGAGGACTTTGGACATATAGTGTTCAACCTCGTAAATGAAGGACTCATGGGTAAAACGGAACAGGATAAAATAGAGGACTTCACAGATATATACGACTTTGCAGAAGAATTCAATTGGGAGCGACGTCGCAAGGAAGCAAAGAGGATAAAGACTAAATGAAAGTTGCTCACTTTGATTGTTTCTCTGGTATCAGTGGTGATATGATCCTTGCCGCCCTGATCGATGCTGGGCTTAGGCAAGATTTATTAATGCAGGAACTATTAAAACTAAATATCCAAGGACTAAGTCTTGAAGCCAATAAAACTATCCGGCAAGGGATTGCTTGCAAGCAATTGAGAATAACATTGGACAATAGCACCATAGATCCTGATGACGAGCACCTCCTTGAGCCTATTTTGAATAGAAACAGCCTGAAATTCAATAGTGATTCAAATCAACAACAAAAAAACCACCACCATAGTAAGTTTTGCCACCCAAAAAACATAATAGAATTCATACAGAAAAGTTCACTAACGTCTGCTATTCGAGAAACATCTTGTAAAATCTTCCAAAGATTGATCGAGGCCGAAGCTAGTGTACACGATTGTGATCCTCAGGATGTTCATTTGCACGAGGTTGGCGCCGTGGACGCGATTGTTGACGTGGTGGGCTCAGTCGTAGGTTTAGATCTACTAAACGTTGAGAAAATCTTTTCATCACCACTAAGTTTTGGCACAGGTTCTGTATCATGTGCACATGGTCATTATCCCGTTCCCGTTCCAGCTGTTTTGGCACTCTGTAAAGGTGTTCCCTGTATTCAGACAGATATCCGTGCCGAGTTAGTTACTCCTACAGGCGCAGCAATTATCACAACACTAGCTTCTACATTTGGATCAATACCGACTTTTCATCAAGAGACAGTGGGTTATGGCGCAGGTTTGCGGGATTTAAAAGAGCAACCAAATGCATTGCGAGTTCGCCTTGGGCAAATATCATGTGATTTATCCACGGAAAAATTAATACACTTAGAAGCAAATATAGATGATATGAATCCGGAGATTTACAGTTATTTATTTGAAATTCTTTTCAAAAATGGAGCTCGCGAAGTATATTTAACTCCAATAACAATGAAAAAGGGTCGACCAGGACAACTTCTAGGTGTTCTTCTTGAAAATCACCTATTACCTAAAATATCAGAAACAATCTTGTCAGAAACAACAACGTTAGGAGTCAGATATCACGCAGTAGATCGCCATGTTATGTTGCGCAAAACCATTACCGTCAAAACGCGTTATGGGAATATCCGAGTAAAAGTAGGGCAACATAATTCTAAAGAACAGTTTTCACCCGAATATGAAGACTGCGCTAACCAAGCAAGGCAAAACAGCATCCCACTATTAACAATCTATGAGGCAGCAAAAAAAGCTGCAACTGAGGTTTGAAATGGTAAGAAAATTATTCTTATTGTCTGCTTTGACGTTTATCTTTCAGAGCGACCTATTAAGTTCACAACTAGACAAATTTGATACAATGCTATACTTAGAAACTTCAGAAGAGTCTAAACGTATTGTATATGGCGACGCAAATGGACGAGTCCATATTTTAGAAGGCGAGAATGGTCAATTCCAAGAAATATGGCTCAGTAAGTATCTGGAAGGTGCTATATGCGGGCTATATCTGAAAGATATTAATAATGATGGTTTGACTGAGATAATTGTTTTCACAGAACAAGGACGTATTCATTACATTGACATTAAGGATTATCGAGTCATATGGAGTAATCCTCCTGGAGAATACGAACATTTCAATGGACATGCCGTAATTAATATAGACGAAGATATACAGCCTGAAATAATAATATGTGCAGACGGCCATTTGGTTGTTTACGATGGACGTGATCAATATGAACAATGGAGAAGCGAACAAGATAACCTAGCATCAAAAAACATTTTGGTTGCTGATGTTGATGGGGATAGTAGGCGTGAAATTGTACTAAGTGACGGATATGTTTTTGATGCTCACTTTTTTGATTTAGAATGGCAATCACCAGAGCCATTTGGTGATATAATAGATTTAATCGACCTAGATGGAGATGGTATTGCTGAACTGATAGGTCAATTTCAAGGACGTTATTTAAGGGTCTTTGACGTAGATCTTCGCCGAGAAAAATCTATAGCACAATAAGATTTGTAACTTTGTAAGTTTTGACATTGACCATCTTCGGTACTAATATCTCTCTTGATTACCTGGTATTGGGCCGAAACCCGATAAGAAAGGGGACGTAAAAAATGGCACGACCCGTAACGTTATTCACAGGACAGTGGGCAGATCTAGATATAGAATCAATGTGTCAAAAAGCCAAAGATTTTGGTTACGACGGCTTGGAATTGGCATGTTGGGGTGACCATTTTGAAGTTGAAAAAGCAACTACTTCGTATTGCAAAGACAAAAGACGCCTTCTAGATAAATACGACTTAAAATTATTTTCTATCTCGAGTCACCTCGTTGGCCAAGCCGTCTGCGATTTAATCGATGAACGTCACAAATCTATTCTCCCTCCCTCCATATGGGGCGATGGGAAACCCGAAGGCGTACGCAAACGTGCTGCTCGGGAAATTATAGCAACAGCAAAAGCAGCAAAAAAATTAGGAGTAGATGTTGTAAACGGATTTACCGGTTCATCTATTTGGCACTTACTTTACTCCTTTCCCCCTGTTTCTCCGGAAATGGTAAACGCGGGATACAAAGATTTTGGGAAAAGATGGATCCCCATATTAAATCAATTCAAAAAATTGGGCGTAAAATTTGCTTTAGAGGTTCATCCAACCGAGATAGCCTTTGATATATCATCAGCAGAACGGGCAATAGAAGCAGTTGGAGGACATCCCGCATTTGGCTTTAATTACGATCCAAGCCATCTTGGCTATCAAGGCGTAGATTATGTCGAATTCATAAACCGTTTCAGTGATCGTATTTTCCACGTACATATGAAAGATGTCGCATGGTCGTCTACCCCCACGGATGCTGGAATATTTGGTGGACATTTGGAATTTGGAGATCGGAGACGATTTTGGGATTTCCGTTCACTTGGACGAGGCAATATCGATTTTGAAGAAATAATTAGGGCCCTCAACCGAATCAATTACTCAGGTCCATTATCTGTAGAATGGGAAGATGGAGGGATGGATCGCGAACATGGAGCCACAGAATCTGCTGCTTTTGTAAAAGATATTGATTTCACGCCTTCGAATGTAGCTTTTGATGCCGCATTCGAAAGTTAGGTATTACTTTGAAAACGTTACGTTTTCTATCTTAACGTTGATGTCAAATTTGATTATTATTTTTCTTTTATTTCTAACGCTTTGTACTTTTAAACTGGCCGAAGCACAACAACTGGTTGGGAGTCAACTAGACTCAGTCAACTTATCGGAAGTAGAGTTCGAACTTGCGAATATCCTGGCCGAAGAATCTGAAGTATCTCTTCAACAAGTGCTTGTGCAAGTTTCTGTCATACAAGACGTCTCTCACGATACAAGCTTTGTTTATGATTTATATATAGACTTTGATCCAACTCGGTATCAAAACGCACGAGTTGGCATTTACCCCCTCAAATTTGAAGAACAATTTGTATTTTGGGGTAAGCGTGTAGCCAATTATACAAAGCAAACATCGTGGGAAAGCGGGAGATTCTACCTCCACGATATTTCGACAGGAAAAATTTCCTGGATATTTACTGCAGACACGCGAAGACTTTATGAGCCAAAACCTCCTTCCCCACACCATTCCTCCGCAAGCCCTTATACAACACTAGATGACATGAGTCGGTGGCTTCGATTCATACGCCTCGAAAGCCGTGATAGTGTTACAGATTCCCTCCCCAAAAAGCAGATCGCCCAATGAGGTATTTCTTACTATTCATTGCACTTACTAATATCCATTGCTCCTCTTCTCACGACATAAACGACACTCTCATTTTCGCAAGAGGATCGGATTCTATTGGGCTAGATCCTGCACTAGAAACCGATGGCGAATCCTTTAAGGTGTGTGATAACATCTACGAAACACTTGTTTCATATGAGAATGAAAACACAAATATTATCCCAAAGCTAGCGCATTCCTGGGATGTCTCAGAAGATTTATTGACATGGACTTTCCATTTACGCACGGATGTCTCATTCCACGATGGCACGAAATTTAATTCCGAATCTATGGTGTTTTCTTTAGAAAGACAAATGGACCCCAATCATCCGTATAAACCATCTAATGGATCATATAATTATTGGCGTGACATGGGTATGAACGAAGTTATTAAAGAAATCGTGGCATTAAATGATTCAGTGATTGTATTTAAGCTTATACGACCAGATGCACCTTTTTTATCCAACTTGGCAATGAATTTTTGCGCTGCCGTAAGTCCAACGGCCATAAAAAAATATCGCGACGACTATTTTAAGAATCCTGTTGGAACAGGACCTTTTTTTATGAGTAAGTGGATTAGAGATGAAAGAATAGTTCTTGAACGAAACGAGAATTATTGGGGGCCCCAACCCATATTGCGCCGTATAATTTTCAAACCGATTCATGATTCATCTCTACGTTTTTTAGAATTAGAAAAAGGGAGTGTTCACGGCATAGACAATGTCGATCCCGAATTTTTCAATCGGATAAAAAATAATCGAGAACTGAAACTGATAACCCAACCTGGAATGAACGTTGGCTATTTAGCAATGAATATGGATCGACCCCCCTTCGATAATCTTCAGGTGAGACTTGCGATTAACCATGCAATTAATCGTCGCGCATTAGTTGATAACTTCTACAACGGTATGGCAACTGTAGCAAAAAACCCGATACCGCCGACTTTATGGTCCTATAATGACGACATCAAGGGTTACCCCTACGATCCCCAAAAAGCTAGAGCATTACTTACTGAAGCCGGTCTTGAAAATGGTTTTGAAACCGAATTGTGGGCCATGCCTGTGCCTCGCCCATATATGCCACAACCGGAGAAAATTGCCCAAGCAATACAAGCTGACCTACTAAATGTCGGTATTCAAGCACAAATAGTTCGATGGGAATGGGGTACCTATTTAGAAAAAGTCTCCCGAGGCGAGCATCCTATGGCACTTCTTGGCTGGACTGGAGATAATGGCGATCCTGATAATTTTCTCTACGTCTTGTTGGATAAATCTTCGGCTATAATTCCAGCACAAAACATTGCTTTTTACCGAAATAATGAATTGCACGAAATCTTAATAAAGGCACGCACAACATTTCTTCGAAATGAACGTACGAAGTTGTACTATGACGCTCAAAGAATCATTTTTCGAGATGCACCTTGGGTTCCCTTAGTCCATGCCACCCAAACTGCCGCATTTCAAAAAAAAGTAACAGGATTTCAATTACATCCTACCGGTACGAAGTGGTTTCACCGTGTAAAAATGATGAATAAATAACAAGTGTTTTCATTCATTATTAAGCGTATTCTTCTATTATTTCCTACTTTAATGGGCATTTCAATATTAGTCTTTTCCATGCTCTATTTTGTCCCAGGCGACCCAGCTCAAATTATGCTTGGAGAAAGAGCTAACGCTCAAGCAGTTGCGGAGTTGCGTGAAGAATTAGCACTAGATCAGCCGTTTTACGTACAATTCTATCGCTTCTTCCATAACTTAGCTTCTGGTGATTTGGGACGTTCAATAAGAACACATGAAAAAATTAGTGTAGAAATATTTCAACGTCTACCTGCTACAATTGAACTCACGCTTTCCAGTATGCTATTAGCTACTCTTTTAGGCATAACATTTGGAGTCTTTGCTGCAGTACATAGAGGTAGATACACTGATTTAATCAGTATGATGATCTCGACCGCCGGCATCTCACTGCCAATCTTCTGGCTTGCTCTTATATTAATTCTTGTTTTTTCAATTTACATTCCAATATTTCCGGTTTCTGGACGCATAAGCTCATATGTAGAAGTAGTTCCCATAACCTATTTTTACACAATAGATACAATCTTAATGAAAAATACCCACGGTTTTAGAGACGTCATCTGGCATTTAATTTTACCATCTTTTGCATTAGGTACAATTCCGATGGCATTTATAGCTAGAATGATGCGCGCGAGTATGATAGAAATATTCCACGAAGATTTCATCCGCACAGCATGGGCAAAAGGTCTACGTTCACGAGTAGTTGTCTTGAGGCATGCACTCCGAAATGCCTTCATACCAACACTGACAATAATAGCCTTGGAGTTCGGCTATCTTCTTGGGGGCGCAGTAATCACCGAAACTATATTTTCTTGGCCTGGAATAGGGCGTTGGTTATTTCTCTCCGTCCAGGCACGTGATCTCCAAGCAGTACAAGGCGGCGTCTTGTTGATTGCTACAATTTTTGTGATTATCAATACATTTGCCGACATACTATACGCTTGGCTTGACCCACGAATTCGATACAATACTTAAAAAACCAGTATGGGATTTTTTAAAACTGCCAAATCAACTAAAATGGATAGAGACAACCCGTCATCTACCTAAATCACACGCAGTCCATTAAAATTCGCTGAACTAAAACACCCCCAACAATACCTTAAATTTCTATCAACGAAATGGCAACATAGACTCAGTCATCATATTCTTTTTTCATCAGGATCT
>CEUA01027685.1_pt1 | contig 11724 bp, 9 predicted proteins | sample 361541 | NCBI WGS metagenome assembly CEUA01 (sample SAMEA2623079, study PRJEB7988) | marine metagenome | isolation source: saline water (ENVO:00002010), including
GCAGGTCTTAAGAAGACAAAAGAAAGTTTTTTTGGTAAATTGGCAAGAACTGTTGCTGGTAAATCAAAGATCGATGAGTTACTTCTTGATGATATAGAGGAAGTGTTAATCACCTCTGATATAGGAGTAGAAACTACTTTAAGAATTATTGAAAAATTAGAGGCAAGAGTTACACGAGATAAATATATTAATGCATCAGAGCTAGATCATTTTTTGAAGGAAGAGATGTCATCTTTGATGCGAGATTCGTATGATAAAATACCAGACATTTCAGATCCTTATGTTATTATGGTAGTTGGAGTTAATGGTGTGGGAAAAACAACTACTATTGGTAAATTAGCGCATCAATTTAAACAACAAGGGAAGAAGGTTGTATTGGGTGCAGCAGATACTTTTAGAGCTGCTGCAGTTGATCAATTAGTTATATGGGCTGATAGAGTTGGAGTAGATATTGTAAAACAGGATATGGGTTCTGATCCTGCCTCAGTAGCTTTTGATACAGTAGAATCTGCAAAAAATAATGGTGCAGATGTTGTAATTATTGATACGGCAGGACGATTGCATAATAATGTTAATTTAATGCGTGAGTTAGGTAAGATCAGAAGTGTAATGGGTAAAGTTCTTCCTGATTCTCCACATGATGTTATGTTAGTCTTAGATGCTTCTACTGGTCAGAATGCAATAGAACAAGCAAAACAATTTATATCAGCTACAGAAGTGGATTCTATTGCATTAACTAAGTTAGATGGTACAGCAAAGGGTGGTGTTGTGATTGGAATTTCTGATCAGTTTAAAATTCCTGTTCGTTATATTGGGATTGGTGAAGGGATAAATGATTTACAAAAGTTTAACAAAGAAGAATTTATAAATTCTCTTTTTAACTAATGCGTACTAGATCAAGTAAGAAGAATAAAATTAATGTTATCACTCTAGGGTGTTCAAAGAATTTATATGATTCTGAAGTTTTAATGGGTCAACTTGCTGCGAATAAGATTCTTGTTGAGCATGAATCTGATAAAGATGATGCAAATATTGTCGTAGTTAATACTTGTGGTTTTATTGATAATGCTAAAGAGGAATCAATCAATACTATATTAGAGCAGGCACAAAGAAAAGAATCTGGAAAGATTGATAAATTATTTGTTTCTGGGTGTCTTTCTGAAAGATATAAGCCGGATTTAGAAAGAGATATTCCAAATGTTGATCAGTATTTTGGAACAACAGATTTACCATCATTATTGAAGGTATTAGGAGCTGATTATAGATACGAGCTTTTAGGAGAAAGATTGGTTACTTCTAGGCATTATTCTTACTTGAAAATATCAGAGGGATGTGATAGGCCTTGTTCTTTTTGCGCTATTCCTTTAATGCGAGGTAAGCATAGATCAACTCCTATTGAGATTTTAGTGAAAGAAGCAGAGTATTTAGCTAAGAATGGCGTGAAGGAATTAATACTTATTGCACAAGATTTAACTTTTTATGGATTGGATATTTATAAAAAAAGAAGATTAGCAGATTTATTAATTGCTTTGTCAGATGTTGATGGAATTGATTGGATTCGTTTACATTATGCTTTCCCTACAGGATTTCCGGAGGATGTTCTAGATGTAATTAGAGAGAATGATAAGGTTTGTAATTATATTGATATTCCTTTACAACATATTAATGATAAGATTTTAAGATCTATGAAACGGGGGGGGTCGCATACCAAGATTAATAATTTATTGAAGATGTTTAGATACAAAGTTCCTAATATAGCCATCAGAACTACATTAATAGTGGGTTATCCAGGAGAAGATGATGATGCATTCCAAGAGTTAAAGCAGTGGGTTAAAGAGACTAGATTTGATAGGTTAGGTGTATTTACTTATTCTCATGAAGAAAATACTTCAGCTTATAATTTGAAGGATGATGTTCCTGAGGAAATTAAGCAAGAAAGAGTAGAAGAAATTATGGATTTACAGACTCAGATTTCTTGGGAATTGAATCAAGAAAAAATAGGCAAGGTATTTAGAGTGTTATTTGATCGTAAGGAGGGGGGGTATTTTATAGGGCGTACGGAATCTGATTCTCCTGATGTTGATAATGAAGTTCTAGTACGAGCAAAAAAATCCTATATTAGGCTTGGTGATTTTACAAATATTAAGATTGAGAAAGCAGATCATTTTGATTTGTATGGTGTAGTAGCTGATTAGTGAATGAAATGATTATTTTTGTATCTAAATAAAAATAAATGTTTGAGAATTTATCACAGAAATTAGATAAAGCTTTTAAGGTTCTTAAAGGACAAGGTAGTATTTCCGAAATAAATGTTGCTCAAACAATGAAGGAAATACGGAAGGCACTTCTATCAGCAGATGTTGATTTTAAAACAGCCAAAATATTTACTGCTAATGTTAAAGAAAAAGCATTAGGACAGAAGGTGCTAACAGCTATTGATCCCGGTCAGTTACTGACTAAAATAATGAAAGATGAATTAGCTCTACTCATGGGTAGTGAGCATTCAGAAATTAGTTTGTCAGGACATCCAACTGTAATATTGATAGCAGGTTTACAGGGTAGTGGAAAAACTACTTTCTCAGGTAAGTTAGCTTTACATTTGAAAAATAAAAAGAATAAAAAACCATTATTAGTTGCTTGTGATGTTTATCGTCCTGCGGCTATTGATCAGATTGGGGTGTTAGCAGAGCAGATAGCTGTAGATGTTTATCAGGATAGAGATATTAAGGACCCTATTGAGATTGCTAAAAATGCTATAAAACATGCTAAAACATATGGGAATAATGTAGTTATTATAGATACAGCTGGAAGATTAGCAATTGATGAGGCCATGATGGAGGAGATCTCGAATATTAAGAATACAACTAATCCTCATGAAATATTATTTGTTGTTGATTCGATGACTGGTCAAGATGCTGTGAATACTGCTAAAGCTTTTAATGATAAATTGAATTATGATGGAGTTGTCCTCACAAAATTAGACGGTGATACTAGAGGAGGGGCAGCATTAACTATCCGTTCTGTGGTTGACAAACCTATTAAATTTATTGGGACTTCTGAAAAGATGGATGGCTTAGATGTCTTTCATCCTGATAGGATGGCAAGTCGAATTCTAGGTATGGGGGATGTAATATCATTAGTTGAGCGTGCTCAGCAACAATTTGATGAAGAAGAAGCTAGGAAAGTTCAGAAGAAGATTGCAAAGAATCAATTTGGATTTGATGATTTTCTAAAACAAATTCAGCAGGTAAAGAAGATGGGTAATATGAAGGATATAGTGTCTATGATTCCTGGCATGAGTAAATCTATCAAGGATGTTGATATAGATGATGATGCTTTTAAAGGGATTGAAGCAATCATTCATTCTATGACAAAAGAAGAAAGATCTAATCCGAATATCTTAAACGGAACCAGAAAGAGAAGAATTGCGGATGGTAGTGGAACATCAGTAGTTGAAGTAAATCAACTTATAAAACAATTTAGTCAAATGGGTAAGATGATGAAGATGATGCAAGGAGGCGGAGCTAAACAGATGATGAAGATGATGCAAGGAAAAGGAGGAATGCCAAGAATATAATAACTATGATTTTATTAGATGGAAGAAAGATATCTGGTGATATAAAAAATGAAATCTCTGTTGAGGTGTCTTCTTTTATTGCTAATGGTGGGAGAAAGCCACATTTAGCTGCTATATTAGTAGGTAGTGATGGAGCAAGTGAAACTTATGTAAATGCTAAAGTGAAGGCTTGTAAGAAGGTTGGATTTAGATCTACTCTGGTTCGTTTTGCTACTGAAGTCTCTGAATTAGATTTACTTGCTAAAATTGATGATTTAAATAATGATTTATATATAGATGGTTTAATTGTACAATTGCCTTTGCCAGACCATATTGATGAATTGAAGGTTACACAAGCTATAAAACCATCTAAAGATGTAGATGGGTTTCATCCTGAGAACTTAGGAAGGATGGCATTAAATCTGCCAACTTATTTGCCCGCTACACCATTTGGTATCTTAGAGTTATTAAAGAGATATGATGTGGAAACTTCAGGCAAGCATTGTGTAATTATTGGTCGGAGTCATATTGTAGGTTCTCCTATGAGTATTTTGATGGCTAGAAATAATTGTCCTGGTAATTGTACAGTAACTTTAACACATAGTAGAACTCATAATCTTAAGGAAATAACTAAAACTGCTGACATCCTTGTAGTAGCCTTAGGTAAACCAGAATTTGTCACTTCTGATATGGTGAAGGATGGGGTTTGTATAATTGACGTTGGAATTACAAGAGTGAGTTCGGATACTACAAAAACAGGATGGAGGATTTTAGGTGATGTTGCTTTTAATGATGTGCAAGAGAAGTGTAGTTATATTACACCGGTACCTGGTGGAGTGGGTCCTATGACTATTGCAATGTTGCTGAAAAACACCTTGATTTCAGCAAAAAAAGCTATGTATTAAATTTTTATTATATTTGCGCAGTTTTGTGGGGTTGTTCCCACTAGTATTAATAAATTTAAAAACAATTATGGAAGGAACAGTAAAATGGTTTAATGGAAGTAAAAGGGTATGGTTTTATTGAAGGTTCAGATGGAACTGACTACTTTGCACATTTTCAAGAAATTCAGGTTGAAGGTTACAAAACTCTTAAAGAAGGAGCTGCTGTAACATTTGAACCAGGAGATGGAGAAAAAGGACCAGTAGCTAAAAATATTGTAAACGCTTAATTAGCATTATATAATATAGTAAAGAAGCGGGCATTAATGTCCGCTTCTTTTTTGTTTTTTTCTTAAGTTATCTTCTAGTTCTTTTAGTTCATCACGTAATATAGCAGCCTCTATAAAATTAAGATCTTTTGCCATTTTCTCCATCTTCCTTTTAGTTTCCTTTGCCATTTCTTGTATTTGTTCTAATGAAGCTGAATGAATCACTGGTTTTATATTTTTTGTATTTTTCTTGTATGGATTTAAACTCTCTATAAGATTACTGTCTTGTTTTTTCATTAGAGGTTGAGGTGTAATCCCTTGTTCCCGATTAAAATCCTTTTGTTTCTCTCTTCTTCTTTCAGTCTCTTCGATCGTTTTTTGCATGGAATTAGTCATTTTATCTGCATACATAATAACTAATCCATTAATATTTCTAGCTGCTCTTCCTGCAGTTTGAGTTAACGCTCTTTCGGACCTTAGGAAGCCTTCTTTATCTGCATCTATAATCGCAACAAGGCTAACTTGAGGTAGATCTAACCCTTCTCTTAGTAAGTTTACACCAATTAACACATCAATAATTCCTTCTTTTAGTTTATGCAGAATTTCAACTCTTTCTAATGTGTCAATATCAGAATGGATATAGCTACATTTAATATTAAATCTAGTAAGATATTTGCTAAATTCTTCAGCCATCCTTTTTGTGAGGGTTACAACAAGTGTTCTTTCTTTCTTCCCTAATCTTAATCTTATTTCTTCTAGTAAGTCTTCGATTTGATTTTTGCTTTTTCGAACTTCAATCACAGGGTCTAGAAGCCCTGTTGGTCGAACAATTTGTTCTGCAATTATTCCTTCTGATTTTTCTAATTCATAATCAGATGGTGTTGCGCTTACATAGATAGTTTGTTGGCAAAGAGCATCAAATTCCTCAAATCTTAAAGGTCTATTGTCCATGGCGGCAGGTAGCCTGAAACCATGCTCTACAAGATTGATTTTTCTTGATCTGTCACCCCCATACATTGCTTTGATCTGCGGTATGGTAACATGACTCTCATCAATTACTGTTATGAAATTTTCAGGAAAATAGTCTAGCAAACAAAAAGGTCTACTGCCTGCTTTTCGGCCATCGAAATATCTGGAATAGTTTTCTATTCCTCCACAATAACCAATTTCTTTTATCATTTCAAGATCAAATAGGGTCCGCTCATCTAATCTTTTAGATTCAGTATCTAATCCTAATTCTTTAAAATATCTAACTTGTTTTTTGAGGTCATCTTGAATATCAGATATAGCATGATGAATTTTATTTTTTGATGCTACAAAGATGTTAGCAGGATAGATTTTGATCTTCTGTAGTTTTTTGATTGTTGATCCATTTATAGGGTTAAAGCTTTCTATCTCTTCAATTTCATTTCCAAAGAAATGGATTCTGTATGCCAGATCATTATAGGCGAGAAAAATGTCTAGAGTTTCTCCCTTGACTCTAAAGTTACCTCTGTTAAATTCGCTAGTGGTTCTACTGTAGAGGGCAGATACTAATTTTTGAAGTAAATGATTTCTAGCAATCAAATCACCTTCTTGTAAATTTATTGTTCCGTTATGAAAATCTTCAGGGTTCCCGATTCCGTAAATACAACTGACAGATGAGACAACTATTACATCTTCTCTTCCTGAAAGAAGAGAAGATGTAGTCTTTAGTCTATACTTCTCAATCTCTTCATTGATGGATAGATCTTTTTCAATATAGGTTCCAGAGCTTGGTATGTATGCTTCCGGTTGATAATAGTCATAGTAAGAGACAAAGTATTCTATGGCATTTTGTGGAAAGAATTGTTTTAATTCACTGAATAGTTGAGCTGCTAATGTTTTATTATGACTTAAGATGAGGGTTGGACGATTTACTTCTTTTATAACATTTGCAATAGTAAATGTTTTTCCTGATCCTGTTACTCCAAGTAGCGTCTGTGATTTATCTCCGTTGTCTAGGCCTTCTACAAGCTGTTTTATTGCAGATGGTTGATCTCCAGCAGGAGAGAAGTCAGATTGAAGCTTAAACTTCATTTATGATTTATTTAGCAGTTGGATTTTTTGTTCTAATTCTTCTATATTAGATTTTGCTTCATTAATCTTCTTGTGAGCTTGTTTTAATAATGCCTGTGTAGCTTTACCACTTCCGAAAAACGATATATTGTTTTCATATTGTAGAATCGCTTTCTGTAGCATCTCTATTTTGTTTTTGATAAATTGCCTTTCATTATTAATTGCTTTACTGTTTCCTTTGAGTGAACTTACTTTGTTCTTATATTGTTCCTTCTCTAATGTCTGTTTAGTTAATCCTAGTTCTGAAAATTTAGCATTTAATAGATTGAAAAATTGGTCATTAATGTTCATCTTTTTTCTGGGGATATGGCCTATATTTCTCCACTTGGCACTAAATTCATTTAGTTTATCAATATCTTCTTTTGCTTTAGATGAAGTGTTGAATTTTTCAAGTTCCGTCATTAGAGCTTCTTTCTCTTGGCAGGATTTATTCTCTGCGTCATTAATTTTTTTATAATACGCTTTCCTAGATTTGAAGAAAGTATCACAAGCTATTTTGAATCGATTCCATATCTCATCTGATTGTTTGCCTGCAACAAATTGCGTTTTCTTCCATTCTTTTTGTAGTATTATTAATTCCTCGCTTGTCTTTTTCCAATTATTACTACTGCTAAGACTCTCAGCCTTTTCACAAATAATTAATTTATTTTCAATTACTTGTTTGATATTTTCTTTCTTTTCTTTATAGAAATTTTTCTTGGCATTATAGAATTTATCAAGGGAACCTCGTAATTTTTTCCAGGCTATTTTATTGTGTTCCTTATTTAATCTGCCTATTGATCTCCATCTTAACTCTAGTTTATGACATTCTGTAGTTGCTTCTTCCCATTTTTTATGTGTAATATTTTCTTTGTTAATGAGACTATTAATGTCTATACAGATTTTATTTTTTTCTTCTAGTTTTTTAGCATCTTCTTTCTTTTTACCGATGAAATAGTCATTTCTACGTTTGTTGATTTTTTTGCTTATTTCTTGAAATTTTTCCCAAAGAGCTTCTCTTTTTTCTCTTTCAACTGGCCCTACATTTTTCCAGTGTTCATGTAATTCTTGCAGATAGTTATGTGCTTTATTTATAGATTTTTCTTTTAAAAGTGCAACTGCTTTTTTGCAAATTTCATTTTTTTCTTCTAGATTGCGTTTAAAGTCTAAATCTCTTAAGTCTTTATTTATCTTGATAAAATCATAGAATAATTCGACATGATGATTATAGGATTGCCAAATATGGTTGCTTTGAGTAATTGGTACATAGCCAGTATTTCGCCATTTTTCTTGTAAAATCCTAAATTTCTCAAAAGTGATCTTTAGTGATTCTTCTTCTTTTGAAAGTTCATCAATGTGTTCAATAATTTGTTGTTTTATTTTGAGATTTCTTACTTCTTCTTGTTCTTTACTTTTTCTAAAGTCAGACTTAATTTTTCTATAAGTATCAAAAGTAGATTTGAATTTAACTTCTAGAGGATGTGCCATTTCATTGCTTTTCTCTGGTTTAATTTCTTCCTTTTCGAATCTATTAAGTTTTTCTTTTTCTAATTTGAGTTTAATATAGAAAATAGATTTTATCTCTTCAATCTCTTTTGATACATTGTAAGGGCTATCATGTTTTGATAATAAATCGACTCGTTGGATTAGTTCATTCATAGATAAAGTGTTATTGTCTACATGAGTCACCTTCTCTATAGAATTCTCTTCTGTTTCTTTTACTGGTAATATATTATCTTTATCTTCTTTCACTGTTTCATATATTTAGTTGCAAATTTACTAATATTTAGTGACTTATGTATTCCAGATTTTCCAACTCTCTTCTGCCTGTATCTTTAACATTTCTAGTCCATTCTTAGTTTTGGTTCCCCTTGATTTCCCATAAGTTAAAAATTTGGTTTTTTCTGGGTTGTAAATTAAATCAAATAGTAGATGTTTAGTTGTTAGATCTTGGTAGGGGATGTTTGGAAATTTATTAATCTCTGGATGAGATCCTAAAGGAGTTGTATTAATTATGATGGAATAATTATCAGTTATCTGACTTGTAATATCTGAATAGCTAAGAGATGTATTTCTATTTACTGTCTTATATTCAATATGAAGTTTTTTTAGTGCATACTTTATAGCTTTAGCACTGCCGCCATCTCCTAGTATAATAGCCCTATTTCTTCCATCTAGCAGTGGATTGATACTTTTTAAAAACCCAAGATAGTCAGTGTTATGCCCAATTAGTTTTCCATTTGCAAAACGAATAGTATTTACAGCACCTATTATTTTTGCTGTTTCACTTAATTCATCTAATAAAGGAATGATTGATTCTTTATATGGTATAGTGACATTAAGACCATTAAGATTAACTTTGTGTATTAGAGATCTGAATTCTGCGATATCTTGGATCTCAAAGTCAAGATACTGGGTGTTAGTAATTTTTTCTTTAAGAAATTTTTGCGCAAAATATTTTGCAGAGAAAGAATATAACAGGTTTTTGCCTATTAAACCGAAGGTTCTCATATATTCTTCTTTGGTGTAATGTTTTCAAGGCGATAAACAACAAAGATTCCTAATAGAATTAATAATAGTGCTATGATCGTTTCTTGATTATAGTTATTAGGTAAGCTCAAATTATAGGATATGATCTTTTCTTTGCCATTTATAATGATGCTCTTTCCAATTTTTTTCCAAGGCCAGATTATACTTAATGAGCCTATTATAAATCCTGTAAGTAGAGCGAGCGTAGTGTCTTTATAATGTTTAAAAACCCAAGATAATATATGAGAGAAACTCATTAATCCAAAGAGAGATCCTAGCAAGAATACTGATAGTAGTATAATGTTAAAATCAGTTATCGCTTTTACCATAAGTAATTCGTAATTCCCCATCAAGATAAGAATAAATGATCCAGATAAACCAGGCAGCATCATTCCACTTATTCCAATAATTCCACAAAGGAATACAAACAATAGATTGCTGTTTTCATTTGCAGGATTTATAAAACTCAGGGATAGTGCAATTATAGTGCCTATTATTAGACTTAGTAAGTTAGTTGTATTCCACTTCTGTATTCGTTTTCCGATAAAATATACTGAAGCAATAATTAATCCAAAGAAGAATGCCCAGATAAGAATAGGGTAATATAGAAAAAGATATTTAAATAGACTTGCGATGCTAAAGACACTTGCAATACTCCCTCCAAAGACAGCTAATAGAAAGTATAGGTTGGTATGAATAATGAATTGTGAGAATTCTAGAGATATAATCATTTTTAATGCACTCTTGTCAAATGATTTAAGTGAATTTATTAATTCCTCATAAATTTCTGTAATTAGAGCAATTGTACCACCCGAGACACCAGGTATTACATTTGCAATCCCCATAGCCATTCCTTTAAAAAATAGAACAATATATTTTTTCATTTGAGTTATTTTAGAGAATTATGAAAAGTATCTCCTCGTAATCCAAGACGTAGACATTCAAGTGGAATTATATCATTATGGGCTATATTTCCTAGATTAACATTTGCTCCAAATTTATTGATCAACCAAACTTGTTGGTTTTTATTAGGGGCTTCCCATAAAATATCTTTTTTATTAATTTTTTCTGTAATATTATCAATAAGGTCTTCTTTTATCTTACCGCTGTCATCAAAAATACCAACATTGCCGCTTTCACGAGCTTCAGTAATTACTTTCCAACTTCCTGCATTAAGTTCATTTTGCATCCACTTTATCCATTCCTCACTATTTGCTACTATACTAGCATCTTTACTTCCAATCTCACTAATAACTCTAAAATCCTCTGAGAAATCAGAAATTAGTTGACATTTTCTCTCGTGCTCTATGATTATTGATCCGTCTGATATTTCTACCATTTCAAGCCCAAGATTATACATATACTTTTTATAATCATCCAGTTGATCCCTGATGGCAAATGCTTCAAAAAGGGTCCCCCCAGCATAGACCAGTATTCCATTGTCTTGGTAAAGTTTAATCTTATCGTTAATATTAGGGGTGACCATGCTTGTTCCAAATCCAAGTTTGATAATATCAGTATATTCGCAGTTTGATGATAAGAAGTTCTCTGCTTCTCTTATACTCAGTCCTTTATCCATCATCATTGTAAGTCCGTTCTCTCCTTTCTTATTAGTCCTTATTGGAATTTTTGTTAGCATTTCTTTTTATTAAAAAATAATAGAAACAAAGATAGTAATCCTAAGCAGAAGAAAAATTTAATTATGTAGTTTTGTACATATTAGAATATTGTTTATGACATTAATAAAATCAATTTCTGGCATTCGAGGGACTATTGGAGGGAAGGCAGGAGATTCTCTCTCTCCTCTAGATGTTGTGCGTTTCACGGCCTCTTATGCTTCTTTTATCAGAAAAAGGGCTAATACTTCAAACAGTATAATTATTGGGCGTGATGCTCGCATTTCTGGTGAAATGGTGAGTAATATTGTTTCGGGAACTTTAATGGGTTGTGGTTTTGATGTATTAGATGTTGGACTCTCAACAACTCCAACGATAGAGGTTGCTGTCCAATTACATGAAGCTGCAGGAGGCATCATTATTACTGCTAGTCATAATTCGAAGGAGTGGAATGCCTTGAAATTATTAAATGATAAAGGAGAGTTTCTTTCAAAGATAGATGCGGAGGAGATTCTTTTATTCGCAGAAGAGGATAAATTTTGTTTTAATGAAGTAGATGATATTGGAAGATATAGTTATGATGATAGTTTTAACAATCAGCATATTGAGGAAGTTCTAAAGTTAGATTTAGTAGATGTTGATCTAGTGAGATCATCAGGTTTTAAAGTTGTTCTAGATGCTGTAAATTCAACTGGGGGTTTTGTCGTTCCTAGGTTATTAGAGAGGATGGGTGTCGAATGTGTAAAATTATTTTGTGAGCCGAATGGCAACTTTCCACATAATCCAGAACCTCTGCC
>CEUA01220275.1_pt1 | contig 11708 bp, 16 predicted proteins | sample 361541 | NCBI WGS metagenome assembly CEUA01 (sample SAMEA2623079, study PRJEB7988) | marine metagenome | isolation source: saline water (ENVO:00002010), including
TCAACAGATCTAGAAACGTCCATCAAAATTTATAAACTTTTGGAGGATCTTGAAGACCTAGACGATACACAAAATGTACATTCAAATGCAGATTTCCCTGAAGAAATTGTAGAACATATAAATTAATCATGACGAATTCAAGAAATAAAGGAGCTTCTTTTGAAAGAGAAATAGGAAACCTTCTCACCTCTGATCTAAGTTTAAAGAATAGTATTCGAAGAATATTGGAACAAACAAGAGAGAAGCATCTCCCTGATTTAATGTTGGGAAGGTGGTATATAGAATGTAAGAGATATGGGTCAGGAGCAGAACCTCTTGATGCTTGGTGGAAACAAGTACAGGAAGCCACTAGGGATGAAGGTATTCCAGCACTTGTGTATAAGTTTGATAGAAGGCCTATAAAGGTTAGAGTGCCGCTTGGTGCTATTAATCCAGAACTTAATTTAAATTCCCCTTATACGGCTGATCTCTTGTGGGAAGACTTCATCTACTTATTAAAGAACCTCTATAAAGAAGATATAGAGGAGCATAACTATTAATATGCATGTACTTCCCCTTACAATTTATTATGAAGATACTGATGCTCAAGGAGTAGTTTATTATGCTAATTATCTAAAATTCTTTGAAAGGGCAAGGACAGAATTGTTAAGGGGGATAGGCTACAATCAGAAAGATTTGATGGATGAAGGAAGTATATTTGTTGTTCGCGAAGTAGAAATAAAGTTTAAAAAACCTGCTTATTTAGATCAAAAAATAGAAATTCATTCTCAAATAAGGAAGGTAGGTAAAGTAACTTTTGATTTTTCCCAAAAAGTTTTAGATGACAGTGATATTTTGTTATGTAATGGTTTTATAAAATGTGGATGTATTAGTATGTCAGATTTTAAGCCTAAAGCTTTACCTACAGAATTATTTAATGGAATGAAGTCTTTATTAAAATAAATATGAGTTACTCAGTTATTGATCTTTTTCTTAATGCCAGTTTTATTGTTCAGTTCGTCATTATTCTTTTATTGTTAGCTTCAGTTTCTTCTTGGATGATAATTTTTGAAAGATGGATATATTTAAGTAGATCTAAAGATGAGTTAATAGTTTTTGAAGACAAGTTTTGGTCAGAAAGAGGTTTGGAAGCAATATCTCAAGAAGGTTTAGAAGATAAAAATGAACCTTTAGGCTTAGAGTGTCTTTTTGGGGCAGGATACGAAGAATATAAAAATTTAAGAAAACAAGATTTAGAGCCTGATATCATTATAGAGGGAGCAGAAAGGGCAATGAGAATTGCCTTATCTAGAGAACAGTCTTCTCTAGAAAAACATTTACCATTCCTTGCAACTGTCTCTTCAGCCAGTCCTTACATAGGTCTATTTGGTACGGTTTGGGGAATTATGAATTCCTTTAGGGGTCTAGCTGAAACTAACCAGGCAACTTTATCAGCGGTAGCTCCTGGAATTTCTGAAGCTTTAATAGCCACTGCTATAGGTTTATTTGCAGCTATACCAGCCCTAATAGCCTACAATCGATTTGCTAGTTCAGTTGAAAACTTAATTTCTAATTTTGAAGACTTTATTGATGAATTTTCAATTGTTTTAAGAAAAGAAGTTTATAAGAAATGACCTCAAAAAGAAGAAACAGAAAATTACTCTCCGAAATAAATGTAGTTCCTTATATTGATGTAATGTTAGTTCTTTTAGTAGTTTTTATGGTTGCTGCACCCTTAATGGTTCAGGGCGTTTTGGTTAATTTACCGGAGACAACATCTGAGCTTTTACCTAGAGAAAAAAATGACCCTTTGATAGTTTCAATTAAAGAAGATGGAGTCTTTTTCCTTGAAACAGAATCCACTAAAGATGAACCTCTAAATTCTCAAATGTTGTCTGAGAAGGTAACTAAAATATTAAGTTCAAACCCTTCTTTACAGGTTGTAGTCAGAGGAGATGGCAAAGTAAGGTACCAAAAGGTCATGGAGTTAATGTCTATTTTGCAATCCTCTGGAGCAGAAAATGTAGGTTTAATTACTCAACCTCCCCAAGTTGTAAAATAAATGGTTAATTATTATTCTGGTCTTTTTATTTCTCTATTTCTTCATCTAGCTTTGATTCTTTCTTTAGCAAACTTATTTAAAATTAAAGACCTTTACTCTCTAAATGCATTTGAACCAATGCCTGTCTATTTAGTTTATGAAAATAAAGTACAAAAAAGAAACATTAAGCCCATAAAGAATAAAATAAGGAGAATTGAAGATAAAAAAGTTCAATCTAATCAACCAGAAATTAGTTTATCCAGTGTTAGTGCTGAGAAGGAGGCCCTGAATATAGAAAAAAGTCTTATAAATCTTGAGTTAGAGAAAGTAACTAAATCTGATGAAATAAGTTTATTTAGCACCATTATACAAAATCAGGTAATGCAGGTTTGGCAACAACCATCTTCTGCTAAGGAGGGATTAAGTGTTGAGCTCTTAATCAGACTCGTTCCAACAGGGGAAATAATTGAAGTAAAACTCTTAAAGAGCAGCGGCAACTTTGCTTTTGATAATTCAGCTCTTAATGCAGTGGAGAAGTTATCTAAGTTTGAAGACTTAAATATGGGAAGAAAATTATTTGATAATCATTTTCGTAACTTTACCTTAGTTTTCAACCCTAAAAATTAAAGATGATATTTAAAAGAAACATAATTTTTTTGCTCCTTTTTTTTTGCTCCTTTACTAATTCTCAATTAAGAATTGAGGTTACAGAAGGAATTAAAGACCCCATTAGAATAGCTATAGTGCCTATATCATGGAATCTTGATACTCCTCCCAAAGTGTATTTAGATCAAATAATTTCAAAAGATCTTGAATCTTTTGGAGAGTTTATTTCTTTACCCCCAAGAAATATGTTGAGTTTTCCTACCTCTGAAGAAGAAATTCTCTATAGAGACTGGAATCTTTTAGGCGTAGATTATCTTGTTGTAGGGTCAGCTGTATTAGGGCAAGATTTACAAGATGTAGTAGTGAGTTTTTCCATTATTAATATAACCCGCCAAAGAGTTATAAAGAGGTCTATCAGCAAAGGATCTTCAGCTTTTTTAAAATCTCTTGGTCACATTATGAGTGATAGGATATATAAGGAAATAAATGGAATTCCAGGTATATTTTCTACCAAGATAAGTTACGTTAATAATGAATCCCTTCCAGAAAAGAATTATTTTCTTAGAGTCACAGATATAGATGGAGAAAATGATTCTGTTTTATTTTCTTCTCCTGAACCAATAATGTCACCAAGCTGGTCTTCAGATGGACAGAAAATAGCATATGTTTCTTTTGAAGAAGGCCAGTCTAGAATTTATATTCAAGAAGTCTATACAGGAAAAAGAAGGTCTTTAAAGTTTGAACCAGGAATAAATAGTTCTCCTAATTGGTCGCCAAAAGATAAATACATAGCTGCAGTACTCTCAAAAGGCGATAACCCGGATATTTATAGTTATGATGTTAAGAGGGGTAAATGGAAAAGATTAACAAATCATTTCGGCATAGATACTGAACCTGACTGGTCACCTGATGGAAGAAAAATTCTTTTTACTTCAAATAGAAGTGGAACTCCTCAAGTATATGAAATGATAGTTTCTAATAAGAGGATAAAAAGAAAGACATTTGAAGGGTCATATAATGCAAGAGGAAGATACACGCCAGATGGCAAAAGTATTGTTTTCGTTCATAGAAAAAATGGAATGTTTCACATAGCAATTCAAAATTTATTAAATGGTAAGATGAAAATTTTAACTAACACTCAACTAGATGAATCTCCAACAATATCTCCTAATGGTAATGTAATAATTTACGCTACCAAAAGTAAGGAAGAAGATATTCTTGCAGGCATTTCTATTGACGGAAAAACTCGGTTTATTCTGCCTACTAATTCAGGTGGGGTCAGGGAACCTAGTTGGTCGCCTTTATTAAAGTCTTTAGAATAAATAGCTAAAAGACTATTAATCCTAGGAGGCTTTTTTAAATAAAAAAAGTATAATTAACGGAAAGGAGATAATTATGACTTTATTTGAGAATTTCTTAATAATCGCTGCTTTAATTTGTACTTTTAGTGGTTGTGCAAATATATCAATGGATAGTGCTGAAGCCTCTTCGGCAGTTTCAGCTAGTTCAGATTCTAGATTTTCTGATGCCGAAAGTACTGTTGGAGGAACCATATATTTTGATTATGATAAATATGATCTTTCTTCTTCAGCTACTTCTGAGATGAGAGATTTTGCTAGGACTATTGCATCTAATTCAAGCAGAATAAGAATTGAAGGACATTGCGATGAAAGAGGCACTAGAGAATATAACTTAGCTTTAGGTGAGAAAAGAGCCAATACCGTTGCTGAATTTTTACAAGTTAACGGAGTTTCTTCTAGTAGGATTACAGTAGTTAGCTACGGTGAAGAGAAGCCGGTTTCTTATGGCTCTGATGAATCATCTTGGTCAAAAAACAGAAGAGCAGTAATAAAAATCTATTAAAGCTTGAAAAAACTTTTAATATTCTCCTTTATTTTATTAATCTCTGCTGATTCATTTTCAGAAGAGCATTCATCAGAATTGCTTTTACAGAAAATTGAGAGTTTACAAAAGGAAGTTGAATCTCTTAGAAATTTGGTCGAAGAAAATGCTTATTTAATAGAAAGATACCAAGAACTTCAGCAGCAAAGATATTTAGATCTAGATAAGAGGCTGCACGATATTCTTTCAAGTGAATTAAGTAACATTGACAATGAAAATTTAGAAATTTTTTCTGCTGAAGGTGAATCTAATCAAAGCACTCTTTCCATGGAAATGGATGTTTATAGGAATGCTCTAGAGCTATTTGATTCTTCAAGATATGCTCAAGCCTTACAAAAATTTAGAGAACTTATAGTTTCTTTCCCTGAAAGTAAATATATTGCAGATGCATACTTCTGGTCAGGAGAGCTTTATTTAGCACAAAAGCAAAATGAAGATGCAAGAGAGAACTATCTGGTTGTTGTAAGAAAATATATTAACCATAATAGGGCTCCTGACTCGCTCTATAAATTAGGTCTTATAGAGAAATTATTAGGAAACACAGAGGACGAAAAAGAGTATTTTCTTAAACTTATTAAGGAGTACCCTAATACAGGAGCTGCTGAGTTAGCAAAAAAAAGTTTAGAAATTTCATCAGAAAAGTCGAATTAACATGCTTAAACCATTAATATACGCACCTTCCGGGCCGTTAGCTCAGTTTGGTAGAGCAGTTCCCTTTTAAGGAATTGGTCCTGCGTTCGAGTCGCAGACGGCCCACCATCTAACAAAATGAAGTATTTTTTAGTTATTGCAGGTGGAGCTCTAGGGGCTCTTTTAAGGTTTATCATTTCAGAGATAATCGAAAAAATACCTTTTTTATTTTTCCCATTAGGGATAATTTTTGTAAATATCACAGGTTGTTTTTTATTAGGTCTTTTAATAAGCTCTTTTGATCAAAAGTATCATGATATTTACGAACCTTTGTTAATAGTTGGCTTCTTGGGAGCATTTACAACCTTTTCAGCTTTTTCAAGGGAAACTTTCCAACTTATTGATCAAGGAAATTTCTTAACTGTATTCGTTTATATCCTTATTACTGTCATAGGGTGCCTCTTTGCAACTTGGTTAGGCATGCAAATAGGAGAGAATTAATGACTCATGCTATTAATCTAATATAATATCTTTATAGAAGTTAGATTCAGTTCTTCTTCATGAAACTATGTATTTAGTAGTTAAAATAATCATTACAGTTGCATTGATTGTTGCTATTTCAGAAATTGCTAGAAGATCAACTTTGATTGCAGGAGTTCTTGCCTCTATACCCTTAATGTCTGTACTCGCTATTAGTTGGCTGTACTTTGACACCAGAGATATTAAACCTGTTATTAATTTAGCAAATTCTATTCTTTTACTAATACCTCCTGGATTAACTTTTTTAATTGTATTGCCTTTAGCTCTAAAGAAATTAGATTTTACTTATTCACTTTTAATATCAATTATTGCAACAGTATTAATATACTGGTTATATGTCACTCTAATTTCTAGATTTGGTATTCGTCTATAATTAATCTAAAAATGAATTAGTAGGATATGAATTTATATATGGTACATGTTGGTTTTTATGATCCTTCAATTGGAGAAGGGCTATATGAAGTCCATATGAATTTTTTTACAGTTGCAAAAAACCCCAAAGATGCAAAAGAAAGAATTTCAAATTTAAAGCAGTTTAAAGATAAAAAAATGCATATTGATGGGATAAAAGAACTTTCTTATGTTGATGGATATAAAGTTTCTCTAGAAGAAACTAAAAATCCAAAACAAGAAGAAATCCTAGGTTATGACGAATCAAAAAATCTATAGAATAAATGTCTGATACTATTTTTCAAAAGATAATCGATAAAGAGCTTCCAGCTGATATTGTCTATGAAGACGATGTGTGTCTCGCTTTTCATGATATAAATCCTGTTGCACCCATTCATGTTCTGATAATTCCAAAGAAACAAATTAATAAACTTTCTGATTCTAAAATAAAAGATAAGGACTTACTTGGACATCTTCTTCTGATTGCTGGAGATATTGCCAGGAAACTAGAAGTAGCTGAAGCCTTTAGACTTGTAGTAAACAATGGTGCTGGAGCTCAACAAACTGTATTTCATTTGCATTTACATCTTATAGCTGGAAGAGACCTTTCTTGGCCCCCAGGTTAAGTAAATTCTTTGAGCTCTTCTTTCGTAGCAAATATATTTTCAATTTTTGTTTGCAAAATTTCGTTAAGTTGAAAATTGTTTCCTACTAATTCCATTGCATATCTCAAATGCTCTATAGCTCGATCATAACTACCTGTTAAGTAGAAGTATTCAGCTCTAGACTGATGGAGAGAAATAATTTTCCTTGCTAGCCCTTGGACTTCAGCTAACCAATACCAGACTTGGGGATCTTCCTTGCGCTTAAAAAGTAATTTTTTAAGAACTTCTTCGGCTTGATCATATTTTTTTTGATCAATAAGAGCCCTTGCGTACATCATTGAAATTGGGTAATTTAAAGGGTTCATTTCTAGAAGGTTCTTTCCAACGGCTACAGCTTCTAATCCATTACCTGCATTTAAGTGGATCTCTAAAAGAGCTGACTGCAAAATAAGGTTACTTTTTTGAAGCTTCAACGCTTCTCTAGCTTCTTCTAGGGCTTGGTTGTATTTATTATCTCTTGATAAAGCAAGAGCTAAACCATATCTTGCAATTATTTTCTCTCGAGTACTTTTTGCTTTTCTAGTTTCCTGCCTCAATTGAACTACAGCCTGTCTAGATGTTTTAAAGAAATTTGTTGAAACTCTTTGTTTAATTAATTCAAAACTTAAACTATTCTTATAGTTAGATCCTTCTATTTCTCGTGCTCTAATCCTAGAATCACTTATCCTTTTCTTTGTTAGAGGATGAGACCTAAGGAATTCAAGCTCACTTGCACCACTTAATCTACTTAAAGATTGCAATTTTTCAAACATTTGAGGCATGCTTTCTGGGTCGTAACCAGCAGAAATCATAGTAAGGAATCCTATTCTATCAGCCTCCTGTTCATTACTTCGACTATACGATAAAGCTTGTTGGACTAGTATTTGTTGACCAGCCATAATTGCATCAGGTCTGCTACTCGCTGCTATGGCGACACTTGCCAAAAGAATTAATGCGTTACTTAAACTTCTGTCTTTTTGTCTTTGTAAGTTCCTAGCAAAATGTCTTTGGCTTAAATGAGCTAACTCATGTGCAACTACAGAAACAAACTGACCTTCATTCTCAGAGTGATAAATAAGACCAGCATTTATTCCTATTATCCCGCCAGGAGCAGCGAAGGCATTTATATTCTTATCTTTAATCATTACCAACTCTAATCTTCTATCTTCTAACTGACTATATTCGCTAACTCTATATATTAAGTGTTCTACATAGTCTTGAACTATTGCATCCTGCAAGTCCGGTAATGACCTCCTTAATTGAGCAACATAGAGTCTTCCAAGTCTGTACTCTGAGTCTAAAGAAATGGCTGATGAAGAAGTGTCACCGAGTTCAGGTAAAGTCTCTTGGGTGTTTAAAGAAAAACTTGCTAGTAGAGATAGTAATAGAATATACCTATTAAGTTTTAAAAAAGAATTTTTGAAACTAACCATATCTTTACTTTCTAATTAGACTTATATAATAACAATGAGTTCATATTATGCGAAAATACTATCAGATAATTTTGCTTTTAAAGAAAAGAGTTAAATGTGTTTGATATTCTAAAAAAACTATTAGATAGATACTTCTTCAATGATGAAACTATTTATTTCGCTTTTTTCATTTTTATATCTTTCGCTTTACTATTTTTCTTTGGAGGAATTTTATTACCAATCTTAATAAGTTTAGTAATTGCTTTCTTGCTTAACGGGTTAGTTTTAAAACTAGAAAGTTATAATTTCCCTAGATGGGTTTCACTTACTATTGCCTTACTAGTTTTCTTTATTGTTTATGTGAGTCTCTTCTTAGTTTTGCCTTCAATAGGATCTCAAATAAATTCTTTGATAATCAATCTACCAAACTTAGTTGATTCACTTCAGCAAGCTTTAACTCGGCTTTCAGTATCTTACCCAGAGTATTTATCAGAAAAAGAGATGGAGATAATTTTTTCTAATTTAGCTTCTCAAATAGATAAGCTTCTTTCGCAAGCATTAGAGCAAATAGCAAGCACTATTAGCTTTGCTTTTAATGCATTAATCTACGCTATTCTTATCCCTTTAATGGTTTTCTTCTTTGTTAAAGACAAAGAAACTCTTTTACCTCTAATAAGTTTTTTTGCTCCTCGTGAAAGGGGACTAATGGATTCCATTTTTAATGAAATGAATGATCAAATATACAATTATGTAACAGGAAAATTCATTGAAATTATTATAGTTACGTTTGTAAGTTACCTAGCTTTTAGTTTTGTTGGCCTTCCTTACACTTTCCTCATGTCTTTATTGGTAGGCTTATCAGTAATGATACCTTTCTTTGGAGCAATTCTTGTTACTATACCAGTTTTACTTTTAGGCCTATATGAGTGGGGTTTTAGTGAAAACTTTTATTGGTTACTGGGTTTGTATTTAGTTATTCAAGCATTAGATGGAAACTTGCTTGTACCTCTTCTATTTTCAGCAAGAAATAAATTACATCCTGTGGTTATAGTAATGTCAGTACTCTTCTTTGGAGGAATTTGGGGGTTTTGGGGGCTCTTTTTTGCAATCCCTTTGGCAACCTTCGTAAAAGCTATTATTAATTCTTGGCCTCAAAAGAGCCCTAACTAAAACAGTTTTTATAAATCTCTTACGGCTCCTAGAACTTCTTCTGCATGTCCTGTTACCTTTACCTTCCTCCATGCCTTAACTAATTTCCCTTCTTGGTCTATAAGAAACGTACTTCTCTCTATGCCCATGTATTTTCTTCCATACATGCTTTTTTCTTTTATAACATCATATTTCTTACAGATTATTTCATCTTCGTCAGAGATTAAATCAAATGGAAAAGACTGTTTTTGTTTAAAGTTCTCATGGGATTTTATAGATTCCCTAGATACTCCATAAATCAAAGTATTTTCTTTTTTAAAATCATCATATAAATCCCTAAAATTTTGACCCTCAGTTGTGCAACCTGGCGTATTATCTTTTGGGTAAAAATAGATGATAACTTTCTTACCCTTCAGCTTAGAGAGCTCAACTAATCCTTCTCCTGTACATGGCCCTTTAAATAAAGGCGCCTTATTTCCTAATTTTAGTGTTGGCATAAAACCTCCTTATTATTGATATAATAAAATTATTTAAAATTAATTGAAACAATCTAAATATTTTACCCATTATCGTGTTTGATGTAAGAGGATCAATAGTAGCATTAGTTACTCCAATGGAAAAAAATGGAGATATTAGTTGGCAATCTTTATTTGATCTAATTGACTGGCATATTGAATCAGGTACTGCTGCTATTGTTAGTGTAGGAACGACTGGAGAGTCCTCAACAATTGATGTTTCTGAGCATGTACAGATAATCGAGCAAGGAGTTCAGCACTCAAAAGGTAGAATCCCAATTATTGCTGGAACTGGTGCAAATTCAACAAAAGAAGCAATTTATTTAACTGCAGCAGCAAAAGAAGCTGGAGCATCAGCTGCTCTCCTAGTGACTCCTTATTATAATAAACCCACTCAAAAAGGACTTATAGAGCATTACACAGAGATAGCTACAGAAGTGGATATACCCCAAATTCTTTATAATGTTCCTAATAGAACGGCTTGTGATTTATTGCCCCAGACAACCGCGACTTTATCAGAATTAGAAAACATAGTTGGAATAAAAGAAGCTTCACCAGATCCAGATAGATTAATTCAATTAAAAGAGAAATTAAAGAAGAGCAAGACTGAAGAATCATTCCTTCTTTATTCCGGCGACGATATAAGTGCTTGCAATTTTTTAAACGGAGGAGGTCATGGTGTTATTTCAGTAACAGCTAATATAGTACCGAAATTGATCAAACAGATATGTGATCATTCTTTAAATGGAGATTTTAAGCAGTCTGAAACAATAGACTCAAGGTTAACTGATTTACATGAGGCTCTTTTTTTAGAAACAAGTCCTATACCTGTAAAATGGGCACTAAATAAGGTAGGCCGGATTCCTCAGGGCATAAGATTACCTTTAACTTGGCTAGACAATGAATATAATTCTCAAATGGAACTTATTTTAAAGAAATTAGGTCTTATAAACTGAAGGAAGATTAGTTATGAAAAGAGCATATTTAATTTTAATCTTTATACCACTAGTATTTACTTCTTGTGGATGGATTTTAAAAGACCATAGTTACGACTATCTAAAAGAGGAACAGAAAAAATCTATAGATTCAGGAGATGAACCTACAAGACCCATAGTGGATTACTACCCCATACCTAAAAGCCAAGAAGATTTAGATGCAGATTCCTACATAATTCCTCTACCAGCTCAAGTATTTTCTTCTGGTTCTACCAATGAGATAAGAATGCACAAATTGGGTGAATTAAGATGGCTATATGTTGAAGCGCTTCCTAGCAGTGTATGGCCCTTAATGAAAGATTTTATGTCATCTACTGATGAAGGGCTTGCTTTTGATGACCCCAATAAAGGTATATTAGAGAGTAAAATTATCAATAAGGGTCAATATAAAACTAAATTATTAATGAAAATTGAACATGGTATAAGACAGGCAAGTTCTGAGATATTTCTTTCTCATTTAGCTTTAGATGAAGAAGGTACTTGGATAAAAGTTTCTCAAGAAGAAAATATAGAAGATCAGGTTTTAAGAAGTGCCTTAGACTTCTTGTCGGAAACTCCCTCAACTGGAGGAACCTCTCTTGTAGCCCTAAATCTCAATGTAGGCCAGAAAGCTTTACTAAAACAGTCTGAAGAAGGAATGAATTTCATAGAAATGAACCTTGAGTTCCCTCGTGCCTGGGCAGCTATTGACAGAGCCTTAAAAGAAGCACTCATTACCGTCAAAGATTTAGATAGAAGCAAAGGAGTATTTTTCATTAGCTTCTCCAAAGAAAGTGAAGCAGGTTTCATGAAAAGGGTTTTTAGTAGAGGCAATAAAATTAGTAGTTATAATTTTAGGATTAATATAGAAAGGGTAGAAGATAATTTATGCAGAGTAACTGTAACTAGTGATTCAAAAGAAAATG
>CEUA01094466.1_pt1 | contig 11690 bp, 25 predicted proteins | sample 361541 | NCBI WGS metagenome assembly CEUA01 (sample SAMEA2623079, study PRJEB7988) | marine metagenome | isolation source: saline water (ENVO:00002010), including
GTCTTTGCTCCCTGCTCGCCAAAGCGAATCGTCTTAACCTTGCTTCCTTCCTTAGCGACCACGACGTGACTCTTCGTCTTGTGGTTTGGAGTCCGCTTTGGCTTGTTGACGCCTTTAACGCCAGCAGCTTTCACAAGGCGAGCGATCTTCTTTGCAAGAGATCCACTAGGACTAACTAGGGACACGCTAGCCTCCGGACGGGGCAGGTGCTGCAGGACGAGGAGCGATAGCGTCGTTCAACATGTCTAGGACCTTCATGAGTCCCTCAGGAGGGCCGTCATCGCGGGCCACGACCTTGACGTCATACTTCGCACTGTTGTCGCTGCTACGGCTCTTTTCGGAGTGGTTAGCCACCGAACCATGAACAGTCACATCGCAGGAAAAGAACCCAGCGTTGTACTTTGCATGAGCCGTGAGGTCAGCCTTACTGTCCGTCACGTTCTTGCTACTGGTGGAGCTCTTCACTTCCATCGTAAACGAGACGTCTACTTCCTTCACCGACAGCGAGGGAGTGTTGATGATGGCAAGGAGAGGCACCTCGAGGTTGACCTCCTGGTTGGTGACATCGCCCCCCGCGCCCTGAACCGGCTTCGTAAAGCTGAAGTCCACAGTCCGGGCCTTGTCGTCAACGAGACCAACGTCCTTGATGAAGTCGCTTGTCGCCTTCGCCAGCAGGACCTGGGCGTTACAAGCTGCAGTCAGGGGGCCTCCGATAAGTTGATCCATCGGGAGTCCACCAAACTGGTCGGACATTTTTACGAGACCGTCGTCTGCCATTTTTTATCTCCTATTAGTCTTGTCTCTGAAAAGAGACGCTTCAAGTTCCATTATTTGCTGAGCTCGTTCTTCGGGAGTTCCGAAGACATCTTGCAATCTACGCTGGCGAGCAGCCTCCCTAGCGCGGGACTCCTCAAGAAGACGGCGTCGCTCTCGGTAGGCCTCTACCCTTGGATTGGCGTATTCAAACGCCTGCCTCTTCGCGTCTAGATAATCCCTAAAGGGAGCGCTATCTGCCCCCGAACCAACGCCCCTGCGGCGGGCCTCCTCAACGGCAGGGTAGAAACTTTCCAAAGACGCGGGGGTTCCGTAACCAAGCCGTACTTGTTCGGCCCGCCCTGAAAGCCCCTTAGGGCTCATTGGCAGCGTCATCATGAGTTCCTGGCTCGACCCAGTAGCCGGGTAGTCCCCAAACCTTGGGTCCAGGTTCTGTCTAGGACCAATTCCACCAGGAGGCACCGGGCCAAGGCTTGGCCTCGGCGTAAACTCAAGTGGGACAGGCCCAGACATGATCAACTCCTCCGTCGGCGGAACAGCGTGAGCAATCCGAGCCAGCCCCTCCTGCTCATCGCGGGCCCGAAGCTGCGCCGCGAGTCGCTGCATCATCCGAGAGTCAACTAGTGGGTCTGCCATGATTCCCTCCTAGGGAAGAAGCTTAACTAACTGATTATCAATTCTCGCATAACCCTCAGGAGGGTCTTGCCCGGTAAATGTAACAGACACACGAGCCTTGTTTGACTTCTTAAGGATGTTTCCACCAACGTTCGTACTAACCATCAGACAACCATCCTCCCCGTCCTCGTTGTCTAAACCTTGCAGCTCAACCTCCATGTCGACAGTGAGCTCGGTGATCCTCAACGACTGACCCGTCGTCATCGACTGCATAGGAACAGGGACATCCTTCTCCTTCAACACTCCCTCCTCCCACACCGGCAACCTCATCGTGATCATCCTCGGCCTATAGATAGGATTCCCGTCCCCATCAACGACAGGACTCCCATCCTTGTTGACCTCCTTGTACCAATAACTCTCCTGTTGGATCCGCTCCAACTCATGGGACTCAGCAATGTCAGTCGCCTGCAACACAGCACCATGAACAGCACGAACCAATGAATCAAATGTAGGCATACGAAACCTCCTTCTAAATAAAAACTACAAGAGACCACTTGACTCTGTCCACTGGGGGAGGAAAACTACCCACTGTAAGGGGGTAAAGGAGGGGGCCACTAGTAAAGACTGTAAGACAACATCTTCACTAGAACTAAAGCTGTTGAACAGACAGCCTTAGAAAAAAAATTTCGCAGGCTACAGACTCAAGTTGCCAGAATCATTCAGAGAAACTTTTAAAACTTTGCTGCGAGCCCGCAGGTACCCAGGGTACTTCTAAAAAGTACCCCCCCCTCTAAAGACATACTCAGCATGTGGAAATGTAGGGATACATATACGTGAGCTGGAGGTCGGGGGTGGGGTCAGGGTGTACATGTGTTCCCCTGAACAAACGACCACCTGAACACATGAACCCCTGCATCTATGTACAGTACAGACAATTTGTTCAGTACTGCTCATCCGTTCACACTGAACAGACGTTCGGGTGAACTGTGCTCTACGCGCGGTCTACAGCCGCGCGACTAAGAAATCGCGATACGTGGGAAGCGGCGTAAAAGCCCAAAAACCCAGTCATTCCAGGCACTTGACTAAAACGTTGTAGGCCAATCCAGCCTCTCGAGTCGACCTAACTGCCTGAAATCGTTGACGAATCCCCATCCACCTACCCCTACGGGGGATGGCTTTAATGTTACTCAAATCCAAAAGCCTTGTAAGTGCCTGAAATCATTGGCGCTTCTGATTATCTGCCCATTAGTGGGTAAATAGCGGTGGATATCTCCAGTGCATTCAAGTAGTTTCAATCCGTGGCCGCCGCTTCCCGGCTCCACTGCTCTTTTACAACTCAGCGTGTGATGAACCCGGAAAGATTCCGGACACAATTTCAGTCAGTGGCCCTAGGTGGCTGACTGTTAGACCTTGAAGCGTAAGAGTGACACAGCGTTGCCCTTGATTCCCCCGTCAGTCAGTGGCGGTGATGATATCGGTAGCGTGCCTTCTGGCACCCTCTGGAGGAAACGTGGTTGGTGATGAATGAATGGCGGAAAGCCGGGTTCAAAAAACACGCAATAATGGCACGGAAGGTGTCCTCTGACCTAGCAGTCAGCGGGCATTGGAGGACCGGCGACTATTTCGCCGGAAAGTGATTCCAGTAGATACCATGATGGCCTTGAGTCTAGTGGGTAGGAATCGCGCGGAGTGACTGGCAGCCGGATTGACGAATGCTGTTAGGTGGTACCGCGTGTGACCGTGGCTAGTGTGGCGACCGTTGTGTATGAATAAGGTCTGCCCCCTGTCGACCGTTTCACTTTTCCGTATTTTGACTGAATACCTCGCGTGACACCGCGAGTCTTTTTTTGAAAGCATTGAAGCCTAGCTTGCTGGGTCGCCAACAAAAACTGATTTCCGGCTGTCGCCTATGCCTATCGTCTCCGGGCGGTAGGTATTAGCGACAGTCGGGACCTTGATTCTCAAGGTTCCACTGTCTTCACTGCCCACTAGTGGGCAAACGAGGTATTTGAAATGTCTAAAAATGAAATGTTTGATTCTATCGTTCCCGCATTGCTCGACGCAGCTCGCTCGATTGGTTTCACTGGTGACCTGTCGCATCACGCGGCGGTCAACCGTCGCAACCAAATCGACCCGATCCGCTTGAGCATTGTTGGCGAGTCCGGCACGTCAGTCTACGACGGGCGACAGGTTCACACCTTGTCGCTCGGTCGGGAGTGTGTCGCCGGTCACAAGCTGCACACCGGAACGGCTAAGACCTACACCCCGCGTCACCTTCTCGGCGCTATCAAGGTTGCCGAGATTGTCGCGAAAAACCCTGATGTCGATTGGGGCAAGTGGTCTGGACGTTCCTTCATTCGTGGAGTCGGAAAGAAAGGTTCGGAAGCCCGTCGTCTAATCGAGGATGCCGGTGTCAAGATCCTTTGCTCTGACCGTGGGAACCTGCTGTTTTCCTACGCCCACAAGGGCGCGGAGGCTAAAATCAAGGACATCCGTTCCCGGTACGCTGCCCTGCGCGGCGCTAACAAGGACGGGTCTGAGATGAACGCCGAGCAGCAGGAAACCGCTATCAGCGCCCGACTCGCGAAGGGTAAGCAGCAAAAGGCTGACGCGGAGACTGAAGCCGAGCGCCGGAAGGCTGCGGGCCTTGTCCCGCTGCCGAAGGCTCTTGTCAAGTCGGGCGTCCTGGAGGCGATGAAGTCTGAGATGGCAACAAGGGACCTGTCAATCGAGTCTGCGGACGACGTTGGCGAGTTCCTCGCCCTCGCAATCACACAACTCAAAGCAGCTACCGCCATAGTTAGCGCCGCGTCTGAGGAGTCATCCGAGGACGTCGCTGAGGAGGATGCTGCATAGCACCAGACAGGCGGGGGGCCGTGGTCCCCTGCCTGATGGGGGTCCACCCCCGGCCAATGGCCTTGGTGTTGGTATTCAGTCACCTGTTCGTATCTGCCCACTAGTGGGTAGTGACCCTGCATTCCTTTGAACCCGTGGATTAATCCACCCAACAAAGGAGATGGCATGAAGAACTCCAGTCAAACCAAAGGTAAGGAAACCCAAAGGTGCCGCTGTGGCGACTGCGACTACTGCACCCAAGGCGAGTCCCTTGGTGAAGAGCGCCGACGTCTGGCTTACGAGGACTGGCTTATCTCAAAAGACGAGCCCGTCAGGGAGTGGTGAACTCCCGAGCCCCCACGGGCTCAAAGGAGTGCAGTGGTCTAGTGCCGCGAGCAATTTAACTCGAGACACGAGCGAGCAGGTGTCTGTTCCAGGCGGGGTGCCCCCATGTACGACAACAAGGGGGTGGTCCGTCTTGTGGAATCTTCTGCCCACTAATGGGCAGTTGGATTCTTCAATTTACTGCCCACTAATGGGCAACAACTGAGAGGTAATCGAGATGGCTAAAGTTAGTTTTTTCCGAGAGTCAATGCCGGCAAGTACGGCTTTCGCTGACGCCCTACGTGACGCTGGTCTCGCGGGTCGCGAGCGTGCAGCTCGTCGCAAGGCGAGGCGAGTGCGTCCGGCGGGTCGAGTTGTGCGTCGAGAGACGACCGATGGCCACGGTTCAGTGGTCTGTGTCCGTGAGAGTTGGGAGGCACTGCCCACTAATGGGTAGTGAGGAGGTTGTGATGCTGAGTCGATTGATTGATTGGTGGCGACTCCGGAGGGAGCGCCGACTGTACCGACAGATGAGTCGGGACATTAACCGGGGCAGGCGAAGGCTTGCCCCGATCATTCTGCCCCCCACTAGTGGGCAGAGGAAGGGTAAGCGAGATGAGTAAAAACCTGAAGATTCCGGATGTTTGGTTGAACGAGTCGACTTTGATGTCGATTCACCGGGTCATGCGCTTTGACCACGCTGCGTTGCGAAAGGGTCCTCGGCTGGCGTCGACAGATGACGAAGAGCCGAGTGCCAGGGACTACGAGGTGGCGAAGTCTTTCATGTGGTGGACTCGGAGCTTTGTTGAGGCTGGGGATTCGTCTCCCGAGGCTCGGTTCGATGAGGTGACACGTCACCTTTACCTGACGGATTGGGGAGGTGAGTGATGGCGGGTTTAACCCGAGAAGAAAAGATCAGGAAGTTCCGGCGCGACTGCGTCGAGTCGATGGTCGGAAACACATGCGACAACATCCATGACACAGGCAACAGCCTCACCGGAGTCTCCATCAGTGAGTCTGCGGCGTATTACCTGGTGCGTTCGTCCTACTACGAGGGCGACCTTGAGGATGTCGCCCAAGAACTGTCCGACATGGCTGAAGTGTGCGGTCCAGACCACGACATGTCGCCGGGCGAAATTGCGGTGGCTTCTCTTTGGAACGAGGACGACATCAAGGTCGAGGTGGTGGGCATCCTTCGCCAGATGACTGGTCACCCACTCGCCCGTGACCTGTTGCTGCAGTGCAGCGATGTCATCGAGGGTCTCTTCGATGAGAGCTCTCCATGGCCTGAGATGAGCGAGCTGCTGGGTGATATCCACGAGTACTTAAATATTGCAGGAGAGGGAGGTGATTGATGGAAAAAGCGGAGAAGGAAGCGGGTGCTCGCGATCTCATGTGGCGAGCATGCGAGTCCCTTGAGGATCTCTATGTCTGCTCTGACTGGGACACCAAGTGCCCCGAGGAGAGAAGGCTCATAAGCAAGGCGAGCGCCGTACTGGACGAACTCGTTGACTACTTAGTGAAGGAGAAGTGAGATGAACGATATCGCATTTAAGGTGGCGCTTGCCATCGCTGAAAGTTGTGGGGTGGCAGGGCAAAGCTACTCCGAAGACGACATGCAGGACGCTCGGACTCGAGCCAAGAACCTGACGAGTAAGGTCGGGAGTTACGGTCCCTACATCGTAGCGGGAGACCCTTACGGGTGGTCTGAGAGCGCTGTGGCAACCATCCTGATGGAGCCGAAGGGTGTCAGCGGGGACTGTGTGATCCCGCTCGACTACTACGGTGACGGGATGGATGTCAGCTTCAAGGCAAGCGACAAACTCAAAGACCACCACATTGAGTTCGTTAACGCAGCGGTTGCCGCTGTGTACTCGTCTGGAGGTGAGTGATGCCTGACGTGGGCTACCCGTCCGACTGGAGCCAGCACTATCACAAGTGCTACTTCTGCAAGCACACCTACCACGACAGTCACTGCACTGAGTGCCTGTGTCGGGAGTGCAGGTACTGCACCTGCTCTCACCCTCCGAATGAGATGGTGTCAGAGGACGTCTGCGAACACTGCGCCGAGTCTGGTTGCTGGGCTTGGCTTGACGACTGGAAGGGCCCGCAAGGTCTAGACCACCTGCTCTACGTGGTGCAGGGGATGTTTGACTCTGGCGCAGACCACGGAATCGAAACAAGAGAAGAGATCCTGACCAACATCAGGAACCTGAAGTCAGCTCTGGAGCTAGTCGATAAGCGACTGGTCGACGGGTTTGACAAAACGCTGTCCACTAGTGGGCAGGAAGGAAAGTAGAGATGTTTAAATCTAAAGAAGAGCAGGCCGCTTACTGGACTAAGTACGGAAAGGATCACCTTGTCGGGAAGACCATTGAGTCTATCCGGTGGATGTCCCTAGAGGAGGCGTCACACATGGGCTGGGAGTACACCCGACCCATTATCATACAGTTCACTGACGGCTCCCTTGTCTACCCCTCGGCAGACGACGAAGGCAACTACGGCGGTGCCTTGTATGGGCAAGACGCTGACGGGGAGGACTTGCTCTTCCCAGTAGGGGGTGCTTGAGATGTTCACATTCCACACAGATCCAGGACACGCATGGCTTGAGGTTCCAGTTGCTTTGCTCCACGAGCTCGGCATCTCTGAGGACATCTCGAGTTACTCGTATGTCCAAGGGAAGAGTGCGTTTCTTGAGGAGGACCTCGACGCAGGAACCTTCATCGCTGCTTACCGAGACGGGTACGGCAGCCTCCCCTTGATTCAAGAAAGCTTCTCGGAGAACACGCCTATCAGGAGTTACCCGAGTTACCGACACAGGAAGGACGGTGCGTGATGAGTGAAGTATCTGAAGTTAAAGGTGGGCCCATGCTTCAAGGGATGTGGCCTGGAATTGTTGGACACGCCCTTGAGTGTGCCCAATGTCGTTCGATCCTCGACTGCACAAGGGCGGTCCAGGTGTCTGCCACACCAACCAAGAACCCGGAAGGTGTGTTTGTTCCAGTCGACGTTATGTACTGCGTCAAGTGTTACGACGAGAAGATTAAGGACCTCGTCTACAACGGACGCATCCGCAAGGCTGTCGCACTGGACATGAACCTCCCGCTGTGGGCTCCCCCGCCTGACCCCAAGACCCTGCCACTACCCGGAGTTCTGTCGGAGGAACAGCCACCCGGAACTGTGCGTGTACAAGTCGAGGTCTACGACGGTCGGACAATCATGCCCCCGGCAGACGACAGTCCAGCACCCGTTGACGACGACGGCGAGGTGTACGTCACGTGGAAGGGGGAGAAGTTTCTAGCTCCCTCGATGGATGAACTCGCGCGAATGATGCTCGACGGAGTGTGCGAGTCACTAGACGGCTACAGGGTAGAGCCTGACGGCTACTCACCAGCCGGATACCCGAGCTGGCTTATCGCAATGGGACTCTATTAGCTGCCCAGTAATGGGCGAGGAAGGAATGAGATTATGAAAAAGCAACAAGCATGGGTGACACCGTGGAGAATCTACCAACCAACGTTATCTGCCGATGTCTTTGAAGTGTTTTGGGCCAGTGAGGAACCTAACTCTTACGCTTACGCCGCCGTCACCAACCGGCGCACCAATGCCAGGCTCATAGCTACTGCACCTGAAATGCTGGCTGTGTTGGTGGCGGCGCGGACAAGCATCTCCGACGCCCTGAGACCAGGGTTTCGGTCGACAGACTGGAGAGACGGCCTGTCCGAAGCACTAGCTGTAATTGACGCGACCATTGATGACGCAACGAAGGAGGAAGTATGAACAACAAACACACACCTGGACCGTGGGTCCTAGAGGAATACGAAGACGCCGATACTCTCTACAAAGGGACCTACATGGTCCAGTCGAGAGCACAACATCTGACATGGAGCCAAGCCGGCATTGCCTCCCGCGTCCGAAGGATTGAGGACGCACGACTCATAGCGGCTGCGCCTGAGTTAGACGCATACCGGAGGTACGTCGAGGACGACATGGTTAGGCGAGGTGGATGGACAACCCTTCGCTTCGATGAGTTTAGAGAGAGTGAAGAGTGTGCCTACTACATGAAGGAAGGAGAGTGACATGGGATACACAGCACGACAGGTAGAGGCAGAGATTTTCATCCCAAAGAAAGGAGTCGACGCCATTGGAAGGCCAAAGCTTTTTGAGGAACAGTCCGGGTGGAAGTTTTTTGAGAACGAGTCCGGGGACATCATTGAAATCTACTTCGTTGCCGACAAGCCAATGCAAGAAGATATTGAGTTTCTCAAGGGGATCGCCCCCCATACCAAGGACGGCTCTTACGTGGAGTTGTTCGGGGAAGATGGCCTTCGCTGGAGGTGGGTTATCGACAGCGGGAAGGTGTGGGAACAACAACCAGAAATTAAATGGAAGGCATTCAGAGGGCCACTGTAAAGGTTCATTTAACAGTTGACACCAGTCAACGTTTAGTGTATATTGATTATTCTCTTTGGAAGGAGATTTGAGATGCGTGATCAAGCAAGAGAAATACTAAAGTCAATCGGGGCTGACCCTGATTCCTCCCACCTGCAGGAGCAACTGCAGTTCACTAAGTCCGGTCAGCTTCGCAAGCTTATCGGCAGCAACTTCAAGGTAGACAAGGGCAAAGGCAAGATGGTCAACACGGCCATCATGCACCTAGCCCCCGCCTGGGAGTCGGGCTTCAACACCTGCCCGTTTGCTACGAACTGCGCCAACATCTGCATTAACAAGACGGGCCAGCTCGTCACGAACATGGCTTACGTTGCGCGAGTTTCAAAGACCGCATTCTGGAACCTGTTTCCCGAGGCGTTCCTTGAGCAACTCAGGATGGAGCTCAGGCAGCACACCTACCTGTCTGAGGTGAAGGGCATGAAGCCCGCCGTCCGACTCAACGGCACGAGTGATATTGCTTGGGAGAGGTACGGGATTGTTGACGAGTTCCCTGACCTGCAGTGGTACGACTACACAAAGTGGCCGCTTGAGCATCGTCGCCCGTCCGACAACTACCACCTGACCTACAGCCTGAGCGAGAGCGAGCCGTCTTTAGTGCGGGCCGTTCAGTACCTAGCCGATGGGCATAACGCCGCCGCCGTGTTCCAGTCTTCCGATGGGACGACTAGGGCCAGCGCTAAGGCTGCGGTGGAGCGCTTGCTCGACCGTGGACGATGGCTGGGATACCCCATCGTGTCCGGCGACGAAGACGACATCCGATTCGATGACCCGCCCGGTGCGTGGATTGCACTTTACGCAAAGGGCAAAGCAACTAAGGACACGACCGGGTTTGTCCGGCGTGTCGCATAGGAAGGGGGAAGACATGAAATCAACAACCAAGCTTGGCGACCTGCTGTTTAAGCATGGCTTTGTCTCAAAGCCATTCACCGCAAACGACCTAAGGAAAAGGGCTCAACCGAAGAATGTCTCGGATGAGACCTACGGAGATAAGTCTTTTGTGTACGTCAATTCCGGCAGTCTTCCGGGTCGAGCAGAGATGGAGAGAATTTTAACCAGAGCCGGGTTCAAGGTTATCGAGGACTACTCGCCAGCCTCGACCTGCTCAGAGATACAGGTCAGCTACTTCAAGGGCTGGCACTGGGACGAATAGAAGGAGGTGTGTGATGGCAGATAAGACACAGAGAGAGGCCTACCTCGAGTTGGCCTTAAGAACAATCCAAACCGAGTTGCTTGAGTCCTGGGACTCTCTGACCCCCTTTACGTGGAAGATCACCACACAAAGGGGCTTCGATGAAAGAGAGCGTGACGACTTCGGGACTGCGCTTCGTCGCATCCACGAGTCGCTCTCAATCATCAGCGGCACAGCTTCTGAGGCAGGGTTGAGTGGGTTCGCGTTGGTCCGTCGACGCTTCCCAAACCCAGGCTCTTCAGGGAAAGAAGGATGACCCCGATGGCTTCGGTGATGCAAGCCCCATTGATAACCCCAAACGAGAAAGGATGGTCTTATGAAAGAGACGACACCCCCTGGTGCCGTGCGTGTGGACGCTGCGTTGCTTGCGGTTGCGACTGCACGTGCAAGAGGTGTGGGGATGTGGGGGAGATGTCCGAGTGGCAACTCTGCCCTCCCTGCAACTACGACGCGCAAGAAGACTCAAGGCAATACCACGAAAGCACACACGGACCAGGGAGTTTTTAGGTGGGAAAGATAGTTGAAAAGCACACAAACATGTCGCCAGTCGAGCTCTTAGCAAAGCTAGGTGCCGGGTTTGTTGTGTCGTATGAGCGAGGAAACCTTTCAGAAATATTCAGGAATGGCATGTGCATTCATGATTTGACGGACAGGTGGACTCGGTGTGAAGGAGGAGTCTTTCTCGTCAGGGAGACAGGGAAGACCAATCAACCGCCCATTAACGGGCAAGGAAGGTAAGAGAAATGATTACTGCAGTTAACAAGAAGACCGTCGAGTTAATCCTTGAGGAGTCTCGCGAAGCCCTGGCTTCCGTGGCTAAGAAGCACGGCATCACCCTTAAGCGAAAGTCCTGCACCTACGACCCCGTCAAGGGTGAGGTCCCGGTCGCCTTCAAGTTCGTTGTCCAACAGCTAGACGAGGCCGGGTCGGTAATTGACCCGATGGAAGTCGAGTTCAAAAGGTTGGCCACGTACTTCGGGCTAGAGCCTAACGACTACGGTCGAGAGTTCAGCACGTTTAACGGGACCTACCGCCTCACGGGGATTAAGACCCGAGCCAAGAAGTACCCGTTCATTGCTGAGGATGTCGTCACTGGCAAGTTGTTTAAGTTCGGGAGGCAGCAGATCTTGCACTCCCTTCAGAAAAATACTCAGGGTTAGGCGGTTGGAATCCTTTCAAAGTCTTTCCGCAATGGTCCGACCGCCAGTCGAATGACATCTCAACCATTGTGAATAGCTATGCCTGCCGGGGGCTGGGGGTTTACCACTCCAGCGGTGAACGGGCTTCCTGCCTGAAGGAAGTCAACCCCGGCACCATTAACCAACAGAGGAGTTTGAGATGAAGACAATCGTTCACGTAAACCAGCACGTAATCAAGGCGAACAGGAAGAGCGGCAAAGTTGAGCCAGTCCTGACCGTCAAAACCTACAAGTCAAACAACTACGCCCACGAGGCCATCATCTACGGACAGGATGGGAAAGAGGCGGCTCGAGTTATCTACC
>CEUA01183797.1_pt1 | contig 11688 bp, 26 predicted proteins | sample 361541 | NCBI WGS metagenome assembly CEUA01 (sample SAMEA2623079, study PRJEB7988) | marine metagenome | isolation source: saline water (ENVO:00002010), including
AACATAGCCTGTGGCTTTAGCCTTCACAGCCTGCTTAAAAGACGTTCTAATACCTCCCAAACTAGCACAGTATTTAATCTTTGGATACCTTAGTTGTAGATACTTTACGACTGCTTTTTGTACTTCTTCTTCTTGGTTTCTCATTCTTTAATTCTTTCCTCCATTCCATCATCTTGTTGTATAACTTTATCTTATTATCTTCTTGTTGTAAATGTAGGTCATCTAATTCATCTTCAACATATTGCTCAAATTCTCTGATTTTTATGTTTAAATAAATTGTGTAAAATGTAATAATTAGTATAAATATAATCATAATTTAATAGTTTGTGTTTCCATATTGACCTTCTATGTATATATTTTTAAACAATATATCAAGGTCTTTGTGTTTAGTTTTAGTATCTCTTATTATTCTCTGTCTTATTGTTTCGTTTTTTTTAATTAACTCAACATCTTTCGTTGTAACAAATGTATCAATTATTTTGTATTGATGTTGCCTTATGCTACCTTTTTTACGGTATCCATACTCTATGATAACTCTATAGATAGGGCTTGCCATTATAGCTTAAGTCGTTCTAACTCAAACTCTAAGTGCGCTATAGCCTTCTTAATACACTCTTGAGGGGAATTATGTTTGTTTGAACTTCTGAGCAAGTAAGTGGTGGCTGTTCCTAAGTTGTAAGAAAGTTCAAAATCTTCAACAACCTTTCTAGCTTCGTAGCCGTGATGCTTACCCACATAGTAGTTAGGTATTCTGCTATCTTCTTTGGCTGCATCTATATTTCTATCGTATTGGTAGTAGTATTTATTATGTTCAGTCATTTTGTTGTTTTTTAAATTTATAATTTCTTTTTAATCCTCCTTCAAAGAGTTTGTTAAAGTCTTTTGTGCTTACACTTTTTTCGGTCAAGTACATATTTGAAACAAATAAAAATGTAGAAAAATCATCTTTAAGCAAGGTTTTTAACAGCTTTAGTTTCTCTTTATGGCTTTTGTTTAGTATTTCTTCGTGGTCTTTCATTTAATCTATCGTTTTCTAATCCTCCTGTTAATGTTTGTACTGATTTTATTCTCTTGTCAAATTCTTTTATATTTTTCTCTAAATTGTTTCTTTTGTATTTAAAGGTAAACATAAAAGAAAAAAATCCTAAGAAAAATCCTGCTGCAATACAAGTTGTTATCATAAGTATTGGTTGTATAATATCTTCATACATCATCATTTATTTATTAGTTAATAATTTAGGTTGAGGTCGGTAATTCGGCACTTCTTTAGGGTCTTTGCCGAGGTTTTTTACCTGATATTCAGCTTCCCATATAATACTACGCCAAGTTTTTATCCAAGTGTAGTAAGTTTTTACATTAAGAGCAAATAAGTCTGTGTTGCGCACTCCATTTCTAAATGCGTTTTCTATATCAGAATATATTAAACCCTTAAAATCTCTTTTTAAATCTTCTGCTAATGATTGTGCAAGCAAAGCTATTTCTTCTTGAGGTTTTGACTGTCCTAGCTCTACAAATGTTTTGCTTATTAAATCAACACATTTAAAAGTTAATTCCTCTTTGTTTTCTTGTAATATTAACATTAGCTTATGAGTTCTTTGTCTGTTACTAAAACATCGCCAACTACTACATCATGTGTGCCATATATATAAAGACTTGTGGCAATTTCATTATAAGGCAATCTATTTAGCTTAGCCTCCTCATTAACTATCATTAATCTATCGTCTCTAGTTTTTAATATTTGTATATATCCATTTACATATCCTTGTAACTCCTTAAGGCTAAATGTTTTGTTGTTTTTTGGTTTAACGCTTTTAACATCACCACTTGAGTTTACTAATTGTGCTTTCATATTTTTGATTTTAAATATTACAAAGGGAGAGCAAGAGTATTAACTGTTATGGCAAAATCGCCTTTATGCCCTCCCTCGTAATAACTTGTTTTATTTATTTAGTTGTTGTTTAATTATCTCCTTAGCTCCCTGCCAAGCATTTATTTGGCTCTGCAGTTTTCCTTCTTTAGCTTGAGTTTTGTTTATGCTGTTAGACTCCCAAGTTCTTATTGAAGCTCTCCAATCTTTCATTGGGTTCTTTCCAACCTTCCAACCATTACTTTCATAAAAGTTAAAAAACTTAAATATATCTACTTTGTTTTGCCTTTCCTGACAGTATAGCTCTAACTCCTCCATAGATGGCTTTTTAAAGCGTTTTAAGACAGGTTTAGCAGTTTCAGGAGTATCAACAACGCTTACGCCTTTTAGATTATATAAGTCATATTTCTCAATTAGCTTTATTACAGCCTGATGAGGTCTTGAGTTAGCATTTAACTCGCCATACTGAAACCCTATAAACTTTGGAACAAACCACCTCTCGCCATCATCAAATATTTTTATCTGAGATGCAAAATGTTTTATAGCCTCCTTCTCACTTATCTTACTCCCAATTCTAATTGACGCTACCTCAAAGTCTGTCTCCCATACTCCTGCGTGGTTACAATCATCTAGTATATATAACCACAGGAGCTTGTACTTTGTGGGAAGATTACGGATAAAACCTTTCTTCCACTTATCTGTATCTGTAAATCTCTTTGCCATATTATTTGTTTTTGTAGTAATTAGTTAAATGATTGTTTACTATTTGCTTATGAGCCATAGAGCCATCATAGTTGTCAGAAACATCTTCAAAGTCATCAAAGTCATCGTCTTCGTATTCTACTATAACATCACTATTGCAATCTCCACAGAACCTATAGTCATCTCCGTATTCGCTTTCTTTAAGCTCTCCCTCGCAATAGTAACAGCTCTCATAACCTTCTTCGTCTACTACAACCTCTGAGTCTTTATGTAAGTCATTAGTGTCGTCAAACCAATAATTTCTATTAGATTTGTTAAAGTCTCCCCATCTGTAAGAACTACGCCAATTATTAATGTATTCGTGTGTGTATAATGTGCAGCCTAACTCGTTAACAATGTGTGTAATCATATCTAAACAGTTGTTAGCATCTAGGAACTCTACAATCTCTTGGTCTGAGTGTGGAGCAAAGTAGCCGCAAGACATATTAGCCACACATACACCTATACCATTCTCTGCCAACTGACCTACGTCTGTAATAGCGCCTGATGTTTCTTTATAACCGTACTTAGATATAATAGGCATAATATCTTCTGCAAAAGCCATACTGTATAAAGTACCGCTAATAGAATTAACAAAGTCTGTGTTGCCTCGTCTATCGCCTTGCAAGCAATATCCTACATCTTTGAACCAAGACATATTAGCTTGAGAACTACCTATACAGCCTATTTCTTCTGAATGAAAAAATACACATTTAATAATATCTTGTGATAATAACATTTGTAATGCTAGCCATATACCAACTTTGTCATCACCACCCACACCTACTTGTGTGCCTGATTCTGCGTTGAACGCAAACAAACAGTTGTCTTCATCATAAACTTTGTAATGATTGTGTATCTCGTGTACGGTATCTGTATGCGAAACAATACAAGGGTAAATGTCTGAGTCACCTTTGGTTACATATATGTTGTTACTGTCTACTTCTATTTTTGCTGTGGGTACGTTCTTTATGCAGAAATTAATAATGTACTGTATCATCTGTTCTTCTTTACCGCTTGAGGTTTGAACTGATAATGTGTCTATTAGTAATTGCTTGCGTTGTAATAATTTTTTTGTCATAGTGTTTTTGTGAGTGTTAGTTAATAATTAGTTAGTCGTACAAATATAAGAATAATATATGAAATTAACAAATAATTTTATAGTTATTTTTATATTATTTAAAGAGGGGGTTAAACATTTAATATTTGTTAGTAAAATTAATTGGCTTTGTGCCTCCCCCCTCCCTAAATTTAGAATGGTAAATCTTCTTCTGTAGTAGTGTTGTCTACTGTGTTAGGCTTTGGTGGTTCGTAAGTATTCTCATAAGCATAATGAGTTGCTCCTTTCTCAGAAACCTCTCTACGTTCTGCTATTGTAATGTTTACCCAACCTCTCTTAGCTATCTTCTGTAAATCATCTACTTTAAAGCTTGCATTAAACAAGTCTCCATACTGTGTAGTAACTTTCTTGATACTACTTGCTACATAATTTTTCTCTGCCATTTATTTATTTGTTTTTAAATTTATATTTAGACATATCATTTTTAATAATTTCTTTTTCCTTTACAACTAAATCCTCTATTGGTTTTTTTAGTCTTTTTTTGTATTCTACAAGTCCACTATTTTTAAAATAACTGTCAAATTGTATTTGATTAATTTTTTTTTTATTATCTTCTTCTTTTAATGTTATAAGGTTTTTTACAACATTTATTCCTTCTTCTGTCATATATGCTATTCACTTTTAGATAGTAAAGACTCTATAGCTGTAAAGTTTTCTTCACCCTCTACCACTATTGAGTTAGACTCTAAATCAACCTCTACTATATCAACAACATCTTTGACATCAATATTAAGATAATTAGCTAACCTTTGCATTTGATAATATCTTAAGTAGTAAGGCTTTTCTACATATTTCTCTATAGTTGAGCCTTTAATGTTTAATATTCTTCCAAACTTTTGTTTAGATATTCCTCTAATTCTTAGTATAGCCTCTAGCTCGTTGCGTGAAGCCCTAACTTTTTCATAATTGTTTTTCATTTTAAAAGTATTTTTTTTTGTTAATAATGGTTTTAATTTTGTTTTTAGCAACTAAAAAATTAGTTTGATTATTTTGATAAAACTTTTTAGTGTCATCACCTAACAGCCTCATAATATCATCTTCTATTAATTCTCCTAAATACTTTTCTCCATACCATACTGAGTATGTAAAAGCTCTTGAAGGGTTTCTGATTATGCTAACTACTAAACATTCCGTTTTTGACGAATTGCTTGTATTGGTCTTGTGGGTCTGTTTTAACTTCATTGTGTTTTAAATGTATTATTATTTTGTCTGCCTCTATTTCACTAAAATCTTTATCGTAAATTTTATTTGCTATTTCTTGTTGTTCATTAAGTGGTAGTGCGGTTCTTGGTAAGAGGTTGTCAATATAATCTATTTGCCAATATTCTGCTTGTTTAGGCTTACCATCAACAACCTCATCAAACCAATCATCATACACCATGATTTTTGCGATAATACTCATCAAGTTCATAATCTCTCCAATCAGGGTCAATTTCAAAATGATGTTTGTCAAGCATATCTCTATCTATTTCTTTTTGTTTTAACCAAAATTCTTTAGTCATTTTTCTTGGTTTTGTAAAAAGCTCATCTAAAAAAACATCAGTTTGTTCTGTTGTCATGTGTACATCAGGTTTATTAAAAATATTATTTAAAGTTTTTTTATCCATAATAATTTAATCTACTATTTCATCTTGACCAAAGACACCTTGCTCATAAAACCCTGCTATCTTTAACACAACACGACTCATAGCTCTCTTCTCTGCCATAGCAACAGGAAACTTTTTACCACCTCCCATTAGATTAGAGTCAGATGCTTCGCCAAAAGACATCATATTTCTAGTTACTTTACCTTGTTGTAGGCTTGCAGTAGCCCTCATAACTACCCAATCTTTTTCCATTACAACAGGCTCGTAAGCTACTTGTATGTTTTGTTTGCTTACTATCTTGTCTATACCTGTTCTTGTGATAATAACAAAGCCTCTTTTATCTTTGTATACATCTTCTTCTACAAGATTGTTTGCTAAGAATAATCTTCTTAATGCGTCTTTTTTAGTTTCTTTAACTTCAGGTTGTGTGTTTTTTATTTTCTTCATATTAGTTTTAGTTTTATTTAATTAATTTTAACCAAATGGTATGCTTGCCATTTTGTCTCTGTACTCATCTGCCTCCGCCTCTTTCCTATCATCTATTATAAAGTTTCTGTAATCATAATCCATAATAGGTTCTTCAAATTCTTCGTTGCAATTACAACAAACGTAAAAACAAAATCTATCATAATCTCCACGTTCTTCGTAATCTGTTCCGCAACATCTGCTTACTTGATATGCCATATTTAATGTGTGTTTTCGTTAATACTTAGTTAGTTAATTCTATGCAAAGATACAGCTTTTTTTGTAAACACCAAATAATTTATAAGTTTTTTTTAAAAAAATAGGACTTACTCTAGTATTTATCTTTATCCTTATCTTTATATTTATCTTTATCTTTATATATAAGGGTATTAGATACCCTATGTAAAGGGTTGCTTAAGGGTTAAAAATAATGTGTTAATCTTGCTACCTGACCGCTTTCTTTATTGTGTATAAAAGCTTCGCAAGCCTTATATGCGCCGCAAAATCCTTTGCGTGAATGCCAACTATCAGCAGATGATGGGCTTCTCATATACTCAACAGTAACGCCAATATAATCTTTAGCGTCTAACCATTTGTGTTTTACTTTATGATGAATGTGATGTAAATACCAATATCTAAATTTGCTTTGACTCCACATTTCAGGTCTTTCTTGCGCCATTAAAAGAGGTAATTTGTCCATTTTAGCTCCGTCTCCGTGTTCTAAACCAATAAGATTATTACCATAATTATAGTATTTTCTGTTTGCTACAGTAATGTCAAACATTATATCTGTTGCTTTTCTAAACCAACTTTTTAATGTATGAGCCAAATGAAAACCACTTTGATAATCATGGTTACTCATACTATGTATTACATCAACAGGAGCTATTTGTCTTAAAGTTTCTATACACCTAACATAAAGCATTAAAGCAATCTCATAGTGTTCCCACCATTTACCATCAGTATCTTGATGAGTTCCTTTAGTAGTTGTATTATACACATTATCAACATGTAACACATCATTACCTATACAAAACAATACCCTATCAATATCAAAACCTTTTGATTGCTGTATCAATCCTTCTATTCCCTCCATTACTCGCATTACAGCAGTTTCACAGTCATATTTTTCTCCTGTTTCTAGCTCATTAGCATATTTACCTATATGTATGTCTGCGGGATTTATAACAAGAAGATGATTTCCTTTTTTTCTTTTTATAGTAGTATAAGCAGGAGAATATTCTTCTATGAAGCTATTTATTTTTTTGAAGATTTGGTTCTCACTTAGACCATAATCTTCCTTTGTGACGATAGAGAACCTTAATTCTCCACTCATACTTTGCCAATGTTTTACACTAACAACATCTTTCTTGTCTATCCCTCTTTCTTTTAAGTGTATATCTAGCGCAGTATTTCCATTAATGTTTTCTAAATTATTGCCTCTGAACTCATTAATAAGCTCAACTTCTTCGGCAGACAACCTCAATCGTTTACCTTTTAATTTTTCTAGCATAATTCATAATTTTAGTTAAAGTAAATATATAACAAAAAAAACCTTATAAATAGAAAGAGTGAGAAGTTATTAACCTCTCACTCTTAATTACTGCTAACTAAAACCCACTATGAAAACACTCAGAGAAGGACTACAAAGTTAACTATATTTATTTAATAAACAAACTATTTCTTTGCTTTTACCGTATCAGCAATACCCTGACCTAAAACAAGCGCCATAATTGAGTATAATATTGATTCTGTTTGAACAGGGTCTAAACCAAAAGTCTCGTGTAAAAATGTTACTACAACCGCAACAATAGTATACCAAAACTTTTTTGATTTTAACATTTGTCCAATAAGGTACTTCTCTAAAAAATTTTTCATTTTATCTATTTTTAATTACTAATTCAATTTTATTTTCCATCTTATTATCTATGATTGTTTTTATCAGTAGATTATGAGCATTTTTACTTTGGTATATAACGTCATCACCCCTCATCATTCCTGTTAAAATACAACCCCTACTATCTTTTGCAGAATTACCCCTGTGAAATAAAATATAACTTCTTTCAGGAACATTATCTACAATAAGGTGTGTGTAATCTCTACTTGCGCTTTGTTCAGCCAATCTAATCCTACAATCATACACTCCTTTAGGGATGCAAGATATGCCTTTTTGATTGTTTTTCCAAGGAAGTTCTAGTGTATGTGCTATAAATTCTCCATTTAGATATAGCTTACCAATAACAGATTTATCAGTAAAAGCATCTCTTACTAGGAATAAATTACAACTATTCATTAAAAACAGCGTAAATTCGTACTCCTTTTATCTCTTTTATTAGTTTTTTGGTGCTTTTTACCTCAACTACTTCGTCCATATACTTTGGATTTTTAGAGTTTAGTTTTCTTTTTTTAGCCATATTATGCTGTTACTACCATAAATTCTACATCACAAGCCGCAGTATTTGACTGTCCGTATATATGTGTAATATCTGCAAGCGCACCAAATGTAGTACCTGTTATAGCGTCCATTTCATTATTCATTAATAATAAACTTTCTCCTGCAGCTATTTTTAACCAAAAACTATCAGCTCCATTAAACAGCCTCAAAGTTACAAAATTAGTATCATCTAAGTTAGTAATTCTAAAATAAACATAATCTGCTGCAACTGCTGTTCCTGCGCTATCAGCAGTATCAAACATAAATAAAGTTGTAGACGAGGTTGCTACACTCATAATTCTTTGGTCTACTTGTCCTTTAGAGCTAAATACTTTATTTATAGTGTTACCATAGGCAACATTATTTAATGTGTATGATTCTGTTATAGTTACTGTTAGGTCTGCTGCTGTTACTGTACTTGCCATATTATTTTTTTGTTTTTATAAATTTATATATTGAGAATCCTATTGCCATAAATAAAGAAACCGTTGTTAACACCTCATTAAATGATGCTAATGATATTCCTATTGCTCCTGCATTTGCTACTCCCACTTGTATCGTATCTTCTATTGTATCTTTCATTGTATTTTTGTGATTAATTGTCATACCCTACTTCTATTCCTACTTTAAAAAATGATGTTGCAGCTATACTGCATTTTACCATTAAAAATAAAACATCTCCTTCGGCTAAAGAAGTTTCAGGAGCTAAATTCCTTGTTATTACTACTTTGTCATTATCAGATAATCCTGTTATGCTAATTTCGTTTAATAGAGTAGGTGTTATAGGGTCTAACACTCCTGAAGCAAAAGTAGCTTTACATACTGCTACTGTAACTACTGAAGACGTAGTTGAATTAGCATATAAATATATTTTTTTTAAAGTACAGGCATTATTCATAATTACTGATTTGACTTTAAAAAAGTCACCTACATCTAAAGTAGCATCACCAACAGTAGAAGCTCCATAACCTTGATTATATTCATTTGGAGATTGACCATCAGTCATATTAGCTCCAAAATAATAATTTGCATTTGCTGCGGTTACATATCCTTGAAAATCAAAATTATCTGTTTTTATTTGACTTTTTTCTAACCATTGTAAACTACCATCAGTATTAGCAGTTCCTGTCCCTACACTTTTACTAAGAACAGTATCGTTATTTGCAGATTCAAAACCTTTAGGGTTATGTCTGTTTACATCTGTTAAATTTTTATGTTCGTTAGCTGCCATTTATTTATTTTTAACAATCATTACAACCACAGTTACAATTTCCATTTACATAATCAACACCACAACTAAAACAACCTTCAATACCATTGTATCCATATATACTATCGTAAAATATCATGCCGTGATTTTTGTATGTCTTGTGCAGTTTATTTGGTTTGTTAGCCTCGTAGGTCGGAAACATTCCTGCTTGGTCTGTACCATTTAAATAATCTATCATATCATTAGCAAAAATTTCTGCCTTTCTATATGTGTCTTGTTTAAATGCATTATAATCACTTGGTGTAATTACATTAGAAAACTCATCTAAATTATGAACTACACCACTAGAAGTTATATTACTCATTATGTCATTTACAACTTCAAATCTAGTAAACCAACATAAACAATCTTCTAAATAATAATCCATAAAATTTTGATTGTTTTGAGATAAGCCACCAACAGTAGGATAATCACCTGTATTGTGTTGGTTTTTTAATTCTGCGTAAAATTTATCTCCTAACAATGGTCTTAAATGAGCTAGCTCAGACAATACAAGAGTATTTTCAGAAACCAAAACAGGGTCTGTGTTTTTATTAGTAAATGTTTTGCTAATAACCTCTCCTGCTGTAACTAAAGTTTTGTATTGTTTTGTATTTCCCATTTTATTGTTCTACTGTTATTTCTTTTGATTCATCTACTTCTCCATCTCCATCCTCATCTCTCTCTGTTACAATGATTTCTCTATCTGCAACAAACATATCGCCATCTTCTAGCATCGGTAAATCTTCGTCTATTAACATTCTTTGCTCGTTAATAGTTAGTACCTCTCTAATGTCTACGTCATTAGCATAAGAAATTGGCGGCTCATAATGAATTTTTAAATCTTTAGGGTCATAACCCATTTCATTATAAAGAACCGTTCTAATACCGTTTAACAATAATTCAGAAGTATCTCTAATCACAGTAGTCATAACTAAATCGTATGCTATTCTGATTTCACTTCCTGTATTGTTCATTTTTCCTGAACTTACTATACCTGATAATGATGGTTGCCATCTATTAGCGGTAATTATATTTTGGTCTGTAATCTGTTGTAATTCTATCCAACTTCCCTCTTGGTCGTCTTTTATTATTTGTACGTTAGCAGGTGATGTGTCACCATTCTTAACTATAAATAATATTTTACCATTGTTTCCTTCACCAACAAATTTCTTTTGTGCTTCCTTAACCATTTTTTGAGCTTCTTCTTCACCCATATCTCCACTTATTTCTACAATAGCAGAAGGTTGAAAGCCATTTAAAAACTTAGTATGATTCCATTTACCGATTTCATAATCTACTGCAATATGCTCTAATGCAGCAACGTAATCAGGTAACCCATAAAAGTTAAATGTAGGCTCATAATCTTTAAAGTGTATTACAAATTTATTATGTGCTACTCTTGGGTATATAGGTAATCTATACATTTTATCCTCATTGTTCCAATATTTACACCAATCAGGATTTACATAAACTTCTTTTTTTGATTTAGACATTCTAACTGTTGTAGCGTCTAAGTGATAAAGGTTTACACCTCCATCATATTTTACACATTCCATATACGCATTACCAAACGTATAATAGTCATCTGCTAATTTTTTAAATACATCTCTTAATGATTCTTGGTTTGCATTTACATCTTCTATAAACTCTCTTAAAGGTTCATTATCACAAACAAATTTTGCTCCACTTGTAAATACAGTTTTTTGCGCAAGTACACTTCTATGTGTAGAAGATTTTCTTTTAAGCTCTGCTAAATATTGAGGAAATAAATTATCATTACCAAATGGAACCCACTTAGTAGATATGTTATTTAAATTTTTTGGTTCAGTAATGTTTGGTGGGATAGCTAAATCAAATACCCCAAACTCAAACGTATTACTTTTTTTAGTCGTCTTTCTTAACTGACTTATCTTTTTTGTTTGCCTTTTTGATACCGCTTTCTTCATTAGATGATATTTTAGTAATTATAGATGTAAAACCTCTTTTTTCGTAAAGATAAGCTAAAGTTTCCTGAGAAGCTTCGTCCCAAGAAACAGTACCAAAATTTGATATTGAACTTCTTAGCCCTTTGTAATTTTCTTTTATTTTGTAATTTGACATTTTTATATATATTTTTAAGTACGAAGGTAAAGATAATATATTTATTTCTTCACAATCACACATATTAAAAAGATATTAGCAGGGAGCTTTTAATAACCCCCTGCTTTATCTATAATTGTTACG
>CEUA01234439.1_pt1 | contig 11686 bp, 9 predicted proteins | sample 361541 | NCBI WGS metagenome assembly CEUA01 (sample SAMEA2623079, study PRJEB7988) | marine metagenome | isolation source: saline water (ENVO:00002010), including
AAGAAAATTGTCGCTGCACTATAACAGTCCAGCAAACCTTCCGACGCGGGGTCTTGTGCTCCAGTAAAAACAACTCTCTCTGCACACCCTAAACGATGGGCTTGATCCTCTAAATGTCCACGCTGATTGCCGTCACCCACAATCAAATAACATATGTCAGAAAATTCGCTTGCCAAATTAGAGAAAGCAGACAAGGAATGGTGAATCCGTTTTTGCGTAACCAATCTAGCTACAGAAAGAATAATAGTCTTACCACGCAATTGCGGGTATAAAGAATAAAAACGTTCCTGATCATATCGGTGATTTATAAAATTAGACGAATCAAACGTAGGCGAATGAATAAATGTCTTAGCGGGATACACATTACTCTCGTGCGCCCTCCTTAGGATATATTCGCTAACGGACCCGACCGCAGAAGCCTGACGATATGCACGAGCCTGAGGTATAGACTCGATACGAGACTGGAGCCGTACGGTAACATCACTACCGTGCATCGTACAAATCAAAGGTGTCTTATCCCAAAACCGAACCAATCCAGCAACACGGGCAGCCATACCATTGGTCGCCCACACGCAATCAGGATTAAAACTAACAACCATTTCTTTCAAAGCCTTACGCGCAAAGAAGTACTTCAGAGGAACAAAGGAAGGATAATTAACGCGTTTAACAGAGAAAGGAAGATTCGAGTCACATTCGGAGGCCATCCGAGCGTTGGGAGCCAATACGGCAACATCAAAACCCCAATCGTGCAAGCATTCAGCTAAAACCCTGGCGTAGTTTGCAGTTCCAATGACCATAGGAGGAAAAGTCATCGAGAATAACAAAATCTTTTTTTTCATGACTAAAAATTATTCGCCCTGTAGGCCCGACTCTGTTCGGGCGTGCAACTACAACTGTTAAAAAAGTTAACTACTACCTATTAAATTATCTGCAATCAGCCGTTCGGCGATCTGAACTGCATTCAACGCTGCACCCTTTCGAAGTTGATCTCCGCTAATCCATAGATCCAAACCAGTCCCACCTGGTTGGGAAACATCCTGTCGAATACGTCCCACTAATACATCATCGATACCAGAAGCCTCAATTGGCATCGGGAAATGGCTCTTGGAAGCATCATCAACTATCTGTACACCTGGAGCATCCGAAAGGACTTCGTAGGCCTCATCAGAAGAAAACGGTTTTACAAATTCCAAATTAATAGATTCTGAATGAGCTCTCATCACGGGCACACGTATGGTTGTCGCAGAAACCAATATCTCTTCATCGTGAAACATTTTTTTTGTTTCGCGAATCATCTTTGTCTCTTCTTCGCAATATCCATCATCACCAATATCGGAATTATGAGAGAATAGATTAAAAGCTATTTGATGAGGGAGTTCCTTCGGATTAATCGCTTCTCCCGCTAACAATTGGCGTGTTTGCTGGTCTAATTCTTCCATAGCCCTAGCACCTGCGCCACTCACTGCCTGATATGTGGATGCAATAATCCTTTTTATTTTACACCGTTTGTATAAAGGCCAAACAACAACATCCATAATTATGGTCGAACAATTGGGATTTGCGATAATACCCTTATGCCAGGATAAATCCTGCGGATTAATTTCTGGCACTACAAGAGGTACCTCTGGATCCATCCTGTAGGCTGAAGTGTTGTCCACCACAACTGCTCCGGCAGCAACCGCATAAGGATTGAACTTTTTACTAAGCGAGCCACCAGCGGAAGCCAGAACAATGTCAATATCCTCGAACGAGTTTTCTTTTAATTCCTGAACCGCTATTTCACTACCAGCAAATTTTAAATTCTTGCCCGCAGATTTCGCGGACGCCAATAACCGCAATTCACCAACTGGAAATGAGCGCTGGGCCAATATTTCCAGCAAAACTTCTCCTACAGCACCTGTGGCACCCATCACTGCAACATTATAATCAACCATCTGCCGCAACTCTCCTATTTACTGAAGCGAGCCATTACCTCGCAAATATTCCATCAGATTGTAACCGTGTTTTACCAATCGGCCACCCTTTAAGGCTGATTTCTCACTATAGCATTTAACATCGTCTGGTTCAAAACCGTGTCCCCAAAGCAAAAACGGAACAGGATCTCTACTATGAGTTCGAAGCTTTATCGGCGTTGGGTGATCTGGAGTAACAAGGAGTCTACAAGGTCCTAAATCCGCCAACCCATTTAGGAGAGGCCCTACCACCTTAGCATCAATTTCTTCTATAGCTTTTATTTTTGCCCCAACATCACCATTGTGGCCAGCTTCATCCGGGGCTTCAACATGTAGATAAACAAAGTTTTCATCTTGAAGTACCCGAAGAGCATACTCGGCCTTACCTTTATAATTCGTGTCTAAGTAACCAGTTGCTCCTGGAACATTGACTATTCTTAACCCAGCACATCTTCCAATACCACGCACCAAATCAACGGCAGAAATTACCGCACCACAAAAACCATATTTTTCCTTAAGAGATGGTAGGCTTAGAGCTCGGCCTGATCCCCAAAGCCAGATCGCATTAGCAGGAAGTTCACCTCTCGCGATCCTTTCAGTATTAATTGACGATTCAACCAAAATCTGTTCCGCACGATCCATTATCTGGCAAACCTGCTGACTACCCTTTCCGGTCGGGAGATGCTCCTTAATAGAATTGCCCATAATATCGTGAGGAGGTACTGTTTTTAAATCGTCGGGGCCATCATCCATCACAAACAAATGTCGGTAACCTATCCCAGGATATATACAAAACCCTGTTCCTTCTAACCCTTCTATCAACTCTTGCATAAGTTGATGTGATTCTTCAGTAGATATATGTCCAGCACTATAATCCACTAAGATATCTGCATCGCGATTTACGGTGTTTAGACGAAAGGCCACGTCCCTCGGTCCTAATTTAACCCCCATACTAGCAGCTTCAAGCGGTGCTCGACCCGTATAAAATTTACGGCTGTCATACCCGAATATTTCCAGATTTCCAACATCACTTCCCGGATGCCGCTCTGGAGGTATCATGTTAACCAGTCCGACGTTACCTTCCAAAGCCAATTGGTCTAGGTTAGGAGTGCTTGCTGCCTCCAGCGGGGTCCTACCATCAAGATCATCCAAAGGACGGTCCGCAGCGCCATCAGGGACCAAAACAACATATTTCACTGAAGTTCCTCTATGCGGATAACACGGACCTCCCCATATACAACTGAGAGGTTATTTATCTCTTCAACAGATTGCCGCATCGATATTTCTCGAGCTTCATGTGTGACAATAATCAGCGGAACGTACCCACCATCAACATCACGTTCTTTCTGTAAAACCGAGGCAATACTAATATTTCTCGTCGACAATAAGTTAGCAATCTGTTCTAACACTCCAGGTTTATCAATTGCCTGCATACGTAAAAAATAGCGTATCTCAATATCATCCATATTTGCCATCGGTAATCCTTCTTCACCAATAAGCATATCAGATATAAAGGGACATGCTCCATCGGCTCTACGTTCGGCTATTTCTACCATATCGGCTACCACGGCACTTGCCGTCGGCATCTGACCAGCTCCTTTTCCATAAAAGACTTGATTGCCGACAGAAGATCCAACCACTTCGACAGCATTAAATTCATTGTTAATGTTGCCAAGAAGAGAAGTAGCAGGTACCATTGCAGGATGAACACGCATTTCCACGCCACTTTGAACACGTTTGGAAATAGCCAAAAGTTTTATTACATACCCCAATTCAGCAGCATAGCTGATATCGATAGGCTCCAAATGTTCAATACCCTCGCAAAACACCTCAGCGCCTACAGCTTCTGAACAAAAGGCGATACGACTTAAAATTGCCAACTTTTGTGCAGCATCACGACCACTCACATCCATTGTTGGATCAGGCTCTGCATATCCTATCTTTTGAGCATCTGCTAAAATTTCAGCAAAAGTGCCCTCACCACGGTGCATCCGAGTAAGAATATAATTTGTGGTCCCATTCAAAATTCCGTATAAAGATTCTATTTTGTTGGCAACCAATCCATTCCGCAAACACTTAACAATCGGAATTCCACCTGCAACACTAGCTTCAAACATTAAATCTGCTCCACAGTCTAACGCCAGTTTGTAAAGTTCCTCGCCATGTTCGGCCAAGAGTGCCTTGTTAGCCGTTACCACATCTTTACCTCGTTCAAGTGCCCCACGGACCCAATCATAAGCAGAAGGCGCACCAGTCAACTCCACTATCATATCAATTTTGGGATCATCTAATAATTCAGCTACGTCTTCTGTCAAAATTTGTTCGTCTACACTTACGATACGATCCTTAGATTTTTCACGTACAGCAATTTTCTCAATAGAAAAAACCGCATTTTTTCGACGTTGCATAGAAACTGGCATATCTCCGAGAAGCTTTACCACACCACTACCCACGGTACCCAAACCTATGATTCCTACACCTACCGGCTTACCTGCCATTTTGAACTCTCTTCCATTCTTTCTAAGGAATAAATTGCTGGAGCGAAACTAAGTGTAAGTTGCTATTTTTGCAAGCAATAGCCAATTGCATTAGACGAGAATTTTGACCATCTTAGCAAGATGTATCCTCCCCCATCCACGGAGAAATCTAAATGAATTTCGACTCATTTTCTGCTTTAATCAAGGAAGAGAGTGTCCCAAAAGAATTAAGCGGTTCATTACTTGCACTTTGGTATGATGCCAAAGACAATTGGGAGAAAGCCCATTCTATTGCCCAACAAATTTCTGATCCTGAAGGTGCATGGGTCCATGCCTATCTCCACAGAGTTGAAGGTGATCTCTCAAACGCAGAATATTGGTACAAACGTGCCAATCAACCTGTTTGCCAGGATAAACTGCCCGAGGAATGGGAATCAATAACCCGTAGTATTTTATCCTCTACATAACCTGTTCTCAGAAACATTTAAGACTTCCAGGAGGACACAACTTAAAAAGATTATTTGGTTTAATGTTTTATTTTGACAATAGGTTTAATCGTGCGTGCTTAGATCTATTGTAAGCATTGTTGCTATCTATATTGGCAGCCTGCTCATAACAGGCTGCAGCCCTCTTTGGTTTTTCCAAATTTTCGAAAGCTCTTCCCTGAAGAGTCCAATAATTAGAAGAGTTAGGATCAATCTTTATAGCGTAGGTTATGGCCGCTAAAGCATCGTTGAATTTTCTACGATTCAACAAAACACGGCCAATATTAGCATATGCTTCAGCATATCCTCTATCAATCTGGGCAGCTTTACGAAATCGACGCAGAGCTGCAACTTCCTCCTGCTTACCCAAAAGGGCAACACCCGAATTATTTAACAGAACGGGATCTAACTTACCTTCAATGCTCAGGGCAAACTCAAAGTAATCGAAAGCTTTGTCCCATCGTTTATCTGCAAGAGCTGCCTGACCAACCACTCGAAATATAGCCGACCTCTCGTAACCAGAAACCGTTAAAACTTCAATCGCTCGTTGCCCCAAGCCTATTTTGTCTAGCGTTATTAAAAACCTGTTCAGCAGTTCGTAATTATTTGGCCATATTGAAACTACCCGTTCGAATACAGCAAAAGCATTTTCTTTCTTCCCTTCGAGGCACAACCCCTTAAACAACCCAAAATAACCCTCCTTATGGTTAGGCTCAGATTGGATTGCTCTTTTAAAATAAAAAATAGCCGAATCTACATTCCCAGCCTTCAGGTGAGCCTTTGCAATATTATGCTGAAATTCAATGCGTGGGTCTCCTATTAAAAGTCTACGGTAGATTGATAGCGCCCGCTCCGGATCGTTCAAGTGCATATATACGGCAGCTAAATTATTTTCCGCTGGGGATAAAAATTCACTCAATTTAGTTGATTTTTCTAAATGAATTCTTGCCTTTTCATAGTCTTCCTGCTGTAAAAAAGCAGTTCCTAAATTGAAATGACCTGTCGAAGACGTCGGTGATTTTTCAATAGCCCGAAGACTCACTGCTATCGACCTCTCTATTTCCCCTTCCTCAAGTAATGATTTACCCAAATTAATTAACGGCCGGGGCATCTCAGGGCTTTTTTCTACTGCATCTAACCAGATAGACGTTTCAGTTTGCCAATCATTATTCCGATCTATACACAATGTCATCATTACAACGCAGAACATCCACCTCAGATACGAACGAGTACATCTCTGAGTAAACAGCATAGATGATATGAGAGCAAAAGAAACCATGGGCATGTAAAGCCGATGCTCGTTAACTAGGATATTTAGAGGAACAAGTGAAACCGGAATGAGCAACAGGAAATACCAACCTATCAGTTGGTTCATTTCCTTAAAATATTTTGGTGGACGACAGAAGAGAAGAATCCAAAACAGCGAGATAAAAAGAGCTAATGAACAAACCACAACCCATTCGCTAGGGGATTCTGATATAGTAAAGCCAGGCTCTATACTCAAGGGGTAAGGAAAAATCGTTTTCATTATGTAAAACACAAAAGCTTTGATCTGGGTATAAATTTGAATCCAATAATTACGGACCGGATGTCCCAGAGCAGACTTAACGACGGAAAAACTCACTAACAGATACGCGACTCCCGGAACAAATAATATCCACCATCTTCTGTAACTAAAAAGTTGAACCCGTCCACGGCACCATACGATCGCAATAAACGGCAGTACAATTCCAGTAGCCTTACAAAACAAAGCAAAGGTGTTTCCAAGAATCATAGTTCCGAAACGCTTTTGAACCATTGCATACAGAAAAGTCAACCCGAACAACGTAACAAGGATCGATGACCTGCTACTGACGTAGTTCAACGGTTCAGTCATTAGTGGATGGCAAACAAAAAACATTCCAGCGTAGAATTGAGATTCACTAGTGACCTTTAAGGCGCGTGCCAATCTCAAGACCAATAAAGCATTTATTATGTGTAAAATGAGGTTGACAATATGGTAACCGATTGGATTATAACCATTTAAAAGATAATTCAAGACGTAAGTGCACAATAAAACCGGTCTGTACATTTCAACATCTGGGAGTGCCGAGAAATTACTTGGGTCAATAAAAAAATTTGGGATATAGTTTAATTTGCGAATGTTTTCGTTATCTACAATTGAGTGACCATCGTCAAAATGGAAACTATTACCAAAAATATTATGGAACGAAATCAAGCCCGCTAAGACAATCAATAACTCAGGACGTATCTTCGTAAATTTACCAATCAAGCTGATCTATCTCCGGGTCCTAAGGGAATCCAGAAGCGTCCGAAGTTCTTCCTGATCTTTAGGTGAAATATATGTAATCGCAGTTAGCATTAGAAGGAATGACACCACACCTATAAAGAAGTTCAACGCTGGAATCGCGTTAGGGAAAAAATCGCTAATCATACGAGCGGTAAATGCAGCAACTGAGGCTATAATAAAACGTCGAAAAATAGATCGCCAGGGTAGGATTTCAATAATTCTCCAACGGAGATGACGACTAATAGCAAAAAATAAAAAGAAAACTTGAGCATATGTCGCGATTACCGTAGCGATGGCTGGACCGAGAAAGGCCCAACCTGGAAAATAAAACAAAAGTAATTTTACCAACATGAAACTCAAACATAGGTTCAAAACAAGGTCCAATAGGCTACCTACAAAAGCCCAGACTGCCTTTCCTATTCCAACAAGCAGAGGATTAAAAATAGCGCAGCGTAATGGTAACATTAATAGGAAAACACCAAAAACCCATGTTGAGGCAACGTATTGTACTGGCAAATATATGGATATGATTACATCGCAAAATGCAAGCAAAAAACAAAATAATGGCAAAACTAATGCTGACATACCAGAAACAATATTTTTCCAAAGAACACGGATTTCTCCTAACTCACCAGCAATAAAAAGTCGGCTAAATTCTGGCACCAAGACTGATGTAATTGCACTCAATAACAACGCTATAGGCATTTCAATGGCACCAAAGTGGTAGTCAGCGAATACCGTGGTTCCCAACAACGCTAAGACGACAAACCTATCTACGGATCGCGATACAGCGCCTACGGTATCGTTGAGAGCTACGGACTTGGTATACATCAAAAACTCTCTTAATCCCTTAAAATCAATAGCTTCCCTATTATCCAAGTCGGCCCATAACATCACGTAACCTATTACAAATCTTAAAACTCCGTTTAAAGACATCAGACCTAAAACATGAGTAGGACTTGCATGGACCCACCATCCCCACACCGAAATTCCAAATAAACCGACCGATCCAAATACAGCCAGCGCCGCCTGCAACTTTGTACGCTCACGAGCAATCAGCATTGAATCAACAGCCCCACCTGCAACCTGCACAAATAAGTAAGGCAAGAAGGCAAGAAGAAAACCGTCAAACAAATGTGAATGTTTCTTAAGAAGACCTGATTCGAAGAGGACCTGCGTACCACCCAAAAAAACAAACACTACCATAAAAAATGCCGACACCAATAATAATAACCCGGCTTGGACCGTCAGCGCTTTGGAATTCTCTCTTTGGGGATAAAAATAAAGGATTGCTGTTGGAACACCCAGTAAGAATATTGGCACAAATGCATTACTCAATAACCAGACAGTATTGAAGATTCCACATACATCACGTTCCCAAGTTCGCGCAGCCATAGCATACACGCCGTAAATAGCTAACGTGGACGAGGCGCGTCCAACCGACACCCATCCTATTCTCTGTAGTAGGTTTCTACTAATCACCGTTTAGATCTTACGCGCTCGCACGACTACGAAAGAAGGCTTTGGTAATATTTTGTTAGCCATTTTATCTATACCACTCCAAAGACCATGTGGCCAACGAACGCTGAACAGCGGGAATCCTATAGTTTCAAGGAATTTATTACCAATAAAATAAATTTTATCGACAGTTAACCCTACATCTTTGCACGTCTGCACCAAGAAATCCGAGTCAAAGCTATGTAAATGAGCATTCCCGGGAGTAAGCCTATTGCAATGAATACACAGATGTTCAATTATATTCTCGCGGTATGGAACACTAATCATCACATATCCCCTATCTTTGGTCACTCTATAAGCCTCCTGAAGAGCGATAGAAACATTTTCAATATGTTCTAAAACTTCAGATAAAACCAAAGAATCAAATACGGAATCTACAAAAGGAAGTTTATATAAGTCCCCAACCTGAAAGTGATCAACTTCCGGATATCTATCACGAGCACCTTTCACGCCTAAAAGCCCTAAGTCTATAGGAAAAATATTAACATCATACTTCAAACACTGCTGAGACAACCAGCCCGATCCACAACCAACGTCGAGAACGTTGTCTCCTGGTTTAAGCTCCAGTTTCCGAACCAAAAACTGAGTGCGCCGAAGCTCTGAGGCTCTCCAATGAGGATTTAACAGTGCCGGGTCAACTATCGCTTCAGCATCAGCGGCATAATGAGACTTATAGTCGTTTAAATATTGTTTTTTTGAACCACTATCAACCAATATGTCCCACCACCTTCACTTAAAGGAGTGAATAGCCAAAATCATTTCTCTATATATACACATGAAAGAATACGAATGCTTGAACATTAGATTACATCAAAATCATGTAAATCTTCACCTGCTCGATGTGAAAGAATATCGAGTGCAGCGCACGCCCCATCGCCAGCAGAAATTATGGCCTGAATCTTTTTCATCCGAGTGCTCCAGCCAACCACGTAAAGTCCTTCTATCTTAGTCCGACCGTAGCGATCTGATAAGATTCCCTCATCTCCTTTATCAACTCCAAATGCCTCGGCCAACGGGTTACTAGGGCCAGTTGCTAAGATCAGATAGGCTCCTTCATGGATATTCCCATCGGCGTCAACAATTTTAAATCCGCTTTCAATTCTTTCAGCAGAAGTAACCTCCGCTTCTATGATATTTGCTCCAAATGAACGAACCTGGTCTTTACTAATTCGTTGAAACTCACTACCAGTAACCTCAGGAATACCAAGGTAATTCAAAACGTTTGCCTTATGCATCAGAGTTCCATCTTGACCAAAAATCTTTACGTTCATTTCCTTTTTTGAAAGAAATAAAGCAGCGCTTAGGCCAGCTGGACCATCTCCTACAATTAACACATCATCCATATAAAATCTCCTTTTAAGCTTAAATCAGCATACGCTGACTGCATTCTTATATTAATATTTACTATTATTTAGCAAGCTCAGGTCGCCATGGCTCTGTGGCAGCATCTTCCGGTCGCTCCAATAAAGCCCGGAGTGGCAATTCAGAATAAGACTCGTATGCAATATTCAGATGTGGTGTCTCCAAACGTAGGTGATCCTGATAACGCGACTCTAGCAACGCATCAAGAGCTCCACTTACTAAGAGTGTCCTCTCAACTGGATAGGAAGGTTTCCTCGTTTGAAATAACTGTTGCGCATTCAATCCAAGAAAGCTAAAGTGCGGATGTGGATCCCCGTGAAGATAAAATTCACAAGACTCGATTTTATCTTCAATTCGAGCTGCATACCCCCATCCACGCAACCAAGATGGCCTCCCGTCTGGTCCATTCAACATAACGGTTGTAGCACAAAACCCATCGGCATACTCAAGAATAAATGCCGTAACCGATTCACAATTATCTCGAGCACATCCTTCTCCCTTTGATTCTATCCGATCTAATGCAGCATCAAATAATTCACCTGACCAACGTCCCTCATCACAAGCCTTCCAGACTTCATCTCCCTCAAGACACTGAACAGCTACTATCCCAGTTTCACCACCAGATCGGCGTTCCACCATGCATTGCAACAATTCCAATCCATGGAACCCATATGAATCAATATTACTGTAGGCAATAGAAATTGCCTCACTAATGGGAGTACCTATTGAATGCTCTAACCACGGTTTTCGGTAAGTCAAGGGTAAAGAGGATCCAGCCATGAAAGGGACCTTCAATTCGATAGCACGATCATACATCCATTTGGATTGTTCCCAACTCCAGGACATATGCTTATCAGAAAATACGGGCACGCTACGTCCGGAGGTAGCAAATACTCCACATACCTGTTCAAAAAAATATTTACGAGGGTATAAATGTTGTCCCTTTTCATTCCAAGCATAATCACCATGCTCCCCTATAATCAAAACTCCATCAACAGCCAATTCATCTCCACCCAAACAAAGCGCCGCTCTGATACTATCAAAGCGGGAAATTGCAAATTCCTCTGCTAAGCGCAACCCAACATCACGTTCATGAACCTGATCGAGAAATAAAGCCACTACTTCTACTTCTGGAATTAAAAGACCTGAGTCCGTCGGGAAACCTTTTAGGAACTTAGTCAGAATAACATCAGCATGCGAGAATGGATAATATGTAGTTACAATCGCTGCTATCTTTTTTCGCTCATTCATTCCCATTATCCTGTACGGTCAAAATTTGCATTTTTAATTCCCTACACAATTTACAGCGATAGACCTAAACCATCAAACACTTGACCAAAAGGCAACATTTCAGCAATTATTGTATATGATAAAAAACGAAGACTTAAATTTGATCGCACAATGGAAAGATCAGCCAGCTCCCCTATTAGGCCTCATGCATGCCTTCCATGATCGAGACGGTTATATCAGCGATGAGTCTATTCGCAGTATTTCTGAGGGACTATGTATCCCTTTGGCAGATTTATATTCAACGGTGACATTTTACCACCACTTTTCTAGAAAGCCGCCTGGAAAACAAGCTCCCCGTATTTGTACAGGACC
>CEUA01020227.1_pt1 | contig 11669 bp, 11 predicted proteins | sample 361541 | NCBI WGS metagenome assembly CEUA01 (sample SAMEA2623079, study PRJEB7988) | marine metagenome | isolation source: saline water (ENVO:00002010), including
TTAATATTTTTTCTTACTATTGGAATTATTCCATATTTTTTCATTAATAGGCCAAAAACTGGATATTTAAAAACTTCAATTGCTGCAACCGCGGTAATATAATGAGGTAAAAATGCACCAATCATAAATTGATCAAACATCGATGAATGATTAAACATATACAAATATGGTTGATTTTTTTTTGATGGAACATTTCCTATTTTAACTAACCATTGTCCAGCAAAAAAACACCAACTCCAACAAAAAGGCCTGATAAATAAGTACAAATATTTTTGAGGAATAACGTAAAAAAGTGCAAATAAAATTAAAATTGTTACTGAAAAATATAAAAACCATAAAGGCCAGAGGAATATTGAGATTATTGTTTTCACTCTATATTTTAATTAATTGTAATGCTTTATAAAGTATTTTTGTACATGGAATATTTTTTAAATCTAATTCAGTTACCAATTTCATCTGCTTTTTAATTCTAGGCAATTTATCAAGTCGTAATTCATAAAATTTAATTTTAAAAGTTAAATGAGAAAAAGTATGTTTTATTAAACCAGATTTTTTAAATAATTCTTTCTTAATTTTAATTTCTAGATCAAAAATACTTTTTATAAGGTTTTCTATCACCACTTTATTTTCACCTTTAATATTTGGTAATTCCCAAAACCCTCGCAATAAAGCCTCTTTTCTTTTACATATTAATATTTGATTTTTAAATACTATAATTAAACCTATAAAATTAATAACTGGTTTTTTTCTTTTTGTAAGAACTTTTGGATATTCTAAAACCTTATCAGCTAAGAAAGCTTTACAGTTAAATCTTAATGGACAACTTATACACTTTGGCGTATATTTTCGACATAAAATAGCACCTAACTCCATTATCGATTGGTTAAATTTTCCAGGGTCCGAACAAAACATTAATTGCCCTAATTGATTCTTTATTCTAAGTAAATTATATTTTGATAAAGTTTTTATCCCTAAATATCTTGATAAAACTCTTTTAACATTCCCATCAATTAAAACATGCTTTTGATTATAAGCAATGGATAATACAGCTGCTGCAGTATAATCACCCACCCCTGGTAAATTTCTAAATTCATCATAGTTTTTAGGAATTTCCCCATGGTATTTTTTTTCTATAATTTTTAGAGCATTATAAAAATTTAAACACCTATTATAATACCCTAAACCTTCCCAGTCTTTTAATACTTTATCATAAGGTTCTTTAATTAAAGATTTTATATTAGGATATTTTTTGATCCACTTGTTATAATAAGGAAGCATTATTGCTATTTGAGTTTGATGAAGCATCACTTCGGATAGCCAAATTTTATATGGATCTCTTGATAAACGAAATGGAAGAACTCTTTTATTACGATCGTACCAGAGGTTTAAAGATTTTGAAACCTCATTATTTTGCATTAAACATATTCATTATTTAAAATGATCTTTGATATCTCCCAGTTTACCTTTGTGAGAACTTCTTTAATGTTATTATTTTTATCTTTTAACTCTTTTTCAATATAAGATCCAATTAAATCAAAATTTTTATCTACTTTTTCTCTAATCAAAACACCTTTTTTTTTTAAAGATATTTTAATAATTCTTTTATCTCTTTCTGAGATTACTCTCTTAACTAAATCCTTTTTTTCAAGTCCATTAATTAATCGACTAAGAGTACTTAGATCAATTCCAATTTTTTTTGATAAAATAGACATTTCAATCCCTTGATCTGGGATTATATATAATGCTATAGATTGAGGGAAAGTTATTCTATTTAATTTTATATTTTTTCTGAAAACAGAAATTAAGTTTATAAATAGAACAGGAAGTAATTCAGCAATATTCATACTTGTATAATACAAATAAAATAATCAAAGTTGCGAATTAAAAAGATGGAAGCTTCTTTAAAACCTGTACATGGCTTAGAAAGAAATTTTTTGATATTTCACCTCTTTTATCATCGCATAAATGACCTATAATATTCCAATGATCCATATCATTGATCTTTTGCCAATACCACTGACCAGGAATTAAGATATCATCACTATCAAACTTAATAATTGGATCAGGTCCATTTATTCCAGTTTTGGGCCCATACATTGAAATAGAATTCACTACGCCATCATTTTCATACCATGTTGAATCAGTTGGTGAACCATCACTCCAAAACCCAGTTCGAGAACCTATTAATTTTGCTCTTGATTTAGTAATTATAGAGGTTCCTTTTGAAGGAAAATGATTAATTGAGTTTATTTTTTTTTTAGTAGTTGAAGTTACTAATGAAAAATAATAAACATCAGGATCAGCGATTAATACTCCGTTTAATTCTTTTGCGCCCTCTAGGCTTAAATCCCAAGAGCATATGTTTTTTGTTTTAAAGGCCTGATGTTTTCTAAGTCTATTTAAATAACTAGGCCACCTCTCATTATCAAATCTGTAAAAACCCCATTGCTCTAAATCAAAATCAAAAAATCTATTACTGCCTATTAAACCGGCAATTCCAACAAAATATTGTATAAAGGGTATTGTTTTTGTTACAATACCAGTTAATGTAGTTCCGTTATTAGGGGCAGATATCGAAGTTACGCTTCTTATCATTTTACTATTTATTTGACTTAGTAATGGTGAATTTTCTAAAGTATCATTATTTCCCTTAAATGAATTTGATAATAAATAAAGAAGCATTCTTGCTGTTTGAGAACCCATACTGTGTCCGATTAAATGGATTGGATTATTTTCATCCCATTTTTTATATAAGGGGTCTCCGTAATATTTATTTTTTGGCTTTTGGGTTATTCCATACTTTTCAGAGTGATGTTTACCATAATCAACTTGCCCACCTTTTAATTGATAGTATACTTCAATTGCCCTCTCCCAATTTGAAGAAATAGGCCCAATAGAAACTTCTAGTATTTCAAATCCTTCATTTTTTAACATCTCCACATAATTATTTTTCCCTCCCCAATAATTATAGCTACCCATTTCATCAGGTCCCCAGCCCATAAATCCATGAATTAACACAATTGGATAATTATTCTGAGCATGTAAAACATTAAATAATATTAAAAACTGAATTAGAGCTTTAGTCAAAATTTAATATTTATTTGAAGACCACTAATTAAATAACCAGTCCCATACATATAAGAGCCAATATTTATAGAAGTCAAATCTTTTGAATAATTAATGCCAACGCCGGAAGCACCAAAAATAGTGTTAAAAAATTTACTATTATTATTTTGAATAAGCTTTCTAGAAGAACTACCAATATAAAGCTGCATATTTTGTTTTAAATTAAAAATGCCTCCAAAAAATACTTCATTAAATTTTAATTTTTTATCTACAATTAAATCAATATATAATTCTAAAGGGAGGTGTTTTAACTTTTTTACAGTACTGAAAGCTATATCTGGATTTATCATTGAATTACTTTGATGAATATTAATATTTATTTCATGAACTGAAATACCAATATCCATATTTATATTTGAAATATATAACTTACCCCCTATTGATATAAAAGGAACTTGAAAAAAATAATCTTCTAGTTGAGAAAATAAATGCTCATAACGAACCCCAACTTTTAAAGGTAGGTTTTTTACATCTTTAGAAAATAACATGGTAAACCAATTTTCAGATGATTGATAGGTACCTTTTAATATTTTATTTTCATCATATTTATCGAAAGTACCATATGATATATTTTTAAGAGAGGATGAAACATTACCTCCTCTGAAAAAAAAATTTACTCCAAAACTTTGACTACTAATTCCATTTTTATAATTAATTATACTTGTTGTTATTAGTCTTTCATCATTTTCCACAGCTGGGTTATTTTTTAATGATAAAAGATTTGAACTTAAATATCCTGCTCCCCCTAAGGAAAGAGAAGTTGAAGAGAAAAATGAATTAACAGCAGAATATTGAGTCTGTCCATTTACAAGGGATAGAATAAAAATACAAATTATCTTCTTCATTTTAATTTAAGTTTAAAGGATCTCTATGAATATTAACTTTACATTTATTATAATTTATTTTAAAACTATGATTTAAAAAATTAGTCTCAACAAACTTGTGTAATTTTTTTGAGTTTGGGTCAAGAGACTTAGATGACTTTAAAATAAATTGAAACCTATATTGATTTCTAATTTTTTCATAATAACATGGTGCCGGCCCCAGAACCTCTAACCCTTTAAATTTCCCCCTTAAATTATGTTTAAATTTTTGAGCTATTGAACTTAAATATAATTTGCTTACACCAATCATTTCTATTTTTGACAACCAACTATAAGGAGGATAGTTTAGTTCTTCTCTTTCCTTCAATATTAATTTATAATATTCTTTTAATTCTAACCTGGCGGCATTTTGAATTGCAGAATTATCAGGTGAAAATGATTGAATAATAACCTCCCCTGGTTTTTGACTACGCCCAACTCTTCCTGAAGCTTGATAAAGTAATTGAAAAGTTTTTTCTCCAGATCTAAAATCTGGTATATTTAGACCTATATCGGCATTAACAACGCCAACAAGGGTTGCATTCGGAAAATCTAATCCTTTTGCAATCATTTGAGTCCCTATTAAAATATCAATTTCCATATTTTTAAACATTTTTAAAGTCTCTAATAAAGTATTTTTATCTTGCGCAGAATCAGTGTCTAACCTAGCAAATCGCGCATTAGGAAATGTCTTTTTAATGACTGATTCAATTTTTTGAGTCCCTGTTCCTAAATATCTAATTGATTTAGAATTACAATACAAACAATTTTCTATTGTTTTATTGAAATAGCCACAAGAATGACATATTAATTTTGAAACATTTTTATGATATGACAAAACCATTTTACAAAAAGGACAATTCATATTTTTCTCACATTCAAAACAACGAATAACTGGAGAGTAACCTCTTCTGTTTTGTAAAATAATTATTTGCTCTTTTCTATTTAACCTATCTTCAATTTTTTTTTGAAAAAGGCCAGAAAATATTAAACCATATTTCCCAGATTCAATTTGCTCAGTTTCCATATTTACAAGATGTACTTTAGGGAATTTAGATTCTCCATAACGATTAGGTAGGCTAATGTATTTTATTTTTTTATTTAGAAAATTATAAAAAGTTTCTAAACTAGGTGTAGCACTCGAAAGTAATACAACTGCATTTATTTTTTTTGCTCTGATTAAAGAAACATCCCTTGCATTATACCTTGGAGATGGACTTTCCTGCCTAAATGAAGACTCTTGCTCTTCATCTACAATAATTAAACCTAAATTTTTTAATGGAACAAAAACTGCACTTCTAGCTCCTATAACAATTTTATACTCATTATTAACAATTTTATTCCAAGTTATCCATTTTTGACCTTTGGTTAATTTGGAATGCCAGAGAGCTACTTTTTCACCAAAAACAGATCTAAATCTTCCTGCTATTTGCGGTGTCAATGAAATTTCAGGTAATAAAATTATTGCTGATCTACTTTGTGAAATACAGTTTTTAACGGCATTAATAAAAATTTCAGTTTTTCCACTTCCTGTTACGCCATGTAATAAAAATGGTGAGAATCTTTTTGATTTTAAAGAATTAAAAATTTTAAGATTTGCATTTTTTTGTTCTTTATTGAAAATTATTTCTTTATCGATTGGATCAAAAGTATGTTTTTCTAATACCCTACTTATAAAGATTTTTTTTACTTTTACCAACTTCTTTTTTTCAAGAGCTCTACATAGTGGTAGTGCTTGAAGATTTATTTTCTTTAATTCTGAAATAAAAACCGATGTTGTGTTTTTTGTTAAAAAGTCTACTATCTTAAATTGGCTTGGAGCTTTGAACTTAAGTTTTTTTATTTTATTTATATCTACATCTTTTTCCAATACTGCGACTAATTCTGGTTTAGGTTGATAAGTTGACGTTATATTATAAGGAAGAATAGTTTTGACAACCTTACCGATTGGAGTATGATAATAATTACTAATCCACTTGGCTAAAGACCATAATTCTTTTGTTATGATCAAAGATTCATCTACAAATTTAATTGATTTTAAATATCCTTTATATGAAGTTTTTTCTTTTAATAAAACAATAATTCCTATTGTTATTTTTGTTTTAAAAGGAGCTCTAATGCGAGAACCTATTTTAATTTTAGATTTTAAAGCTTCAGGTACCTTATAAGTAAAAGTTTGAAATTCAGATATGGGAAACGCAACGTCTGCATACATAAAGATATAATTTCTAGTTAGACATTATACTTTAATCACATAGACTTTTACTGTAGATTTAATCAACTTTGTTACATTAATGTCTATTTTATAAATGCCGAGGGCTTTTATTGGTTTTTCTAGAACAATAGAATCTTGGTTAATTTCAACGCCCTTACTTGAAATTGATTTATAAATATCTTTAGAGGAAATAGATCCAAACATTTTATCTTCTTCACCAACTTGAACCTCGATTGTTAATTCAAGCTTAGAAAGTCTTTTTGCAATATCTTCATAGTGTGAATTCTCCCGTTTTTCTCTTATAATTATTAGTTTTTTCTTTTCTTCTATAGCTGATAAATTTTTATTTGTTGCTCTCAGAGCTATTCCTTGGGGGATAAGCATGTTCCTTGCATATCCAGGTTTAACATTTACAATATCACCAGCATCACCAAGTGAACTAAAGTCTTTTAATAAAATTACTTCCATTTTTTTCTCCTTTAATCTGTCCCTCTTTCAATGTAAGGCATTAATGCAATTGACCTAGCTCTTTTAATCGCTTTAACTAATTTTCGATGCATTTTTGAACTAGTACCTGTAACCCTTCTAGGCATTATTTTACCTTGATCATTTACAAATCTACGGAGCAATTTTACATCCTTATAATTCACATCAACGATACCATTTTCTTTAAAGTAACAGAATTTTTTTCTACTTTGAAATACCATTTTAAACCTCCTTTTTCTCTTCTTTTATAATACTTTTATCATCTTTTAAGATATCCTTATTTTCTTGATCTGCTTTGGGTTTTTTCTTTTCTTCTTCTATATGAATTTTAGGTTTTTCATCAAGCACTAAAGTCATATGTCTTACGATTGCATTGTTTAACTTCATCCAAGTATCAAAGTCATTAATTTTATTTTTATCTCCGCCTTCATACTGAAGTATAATATAAGATCCATATTTTTGTTTATCTATAGGGTATGCTAGTCTTTTTTTACCCCAATTGTAATGATTTATAACTTTTGATTTTGTCTTAGCTAATTCCTCACCTGTTTCTACAAGTATTTTACTTAGAGTATTATTATCTAAATTAGGGTTTACAATATAAATGGTTTCATAATAGCGCATATTATCTCCTTACTAATTATGTATTTAATAACGGTGCTATCACTAGAGATACCACTGACATAAGTTTTATTAAAATATTTAATGATGGTCCTGAAGTATCTTTAAATGGATCACCGACAGTATCACCGACAACCGAGGCTTTATGAGCTTCTGAACCCTTCTCTAACTGCTTATCATTTACCTCTGTACCTTCTTCAATCATTTTTTTTGCATTGTCCCAAGCACCTCCTGCATTTGACTGAAAAATAGCCATCATTACACCTGAAACAGTGACCCCTGCAAGAAGACCTCCTAAAACCTCAGCTTTAAAAATAAAACCAACAACAACTGGAGTAATGATAGCTAAAAGACCTGGCAAGACCATTTCCTTTATTGCTGATTGTGTAGATATCTCAACACATTTACCGTGTTCTGCTTTATTAAGCGCATTCTCAAACAAAGTATGATCTTCATCATTCCAATCTTTTTCTTCTTTAAGTTTCATTAGTTCTAATGCTTTTTTTAATTCAGGAATTTCTCTAAACTGTCTGCGAACTTCTTCAATCATCGCCATTGCAGCTCTTCCTACTGCACTCATAGCCATTGAAGAAAAAAGAAAAGGGAGCATTCCGCCAACAAATAAACCCGCCATTACTCTGGGTTTTGAAATATCAATACTATTTATTCCACTTTGCACCATAAAAGCGGCAAAAAGAGCTAAAGCAGTCAAAGCAGCAGAGCCAATGGCAAACCCTTTACCAATTGCAGCTGTAGTATTTCCAACAGCATCTAATTTATCTGTTCTATCTCTAACTTCTTTAGGAAGTGAGGCCATTTCAGCAATCCCTCCAGCATTATCAGAGATTGGTCCATAAGCATCTACCGCTAATTGAATTCCTGTATTAGCTAACATCCCAAGTGCAGCCATTGCAATTCCATATAATCCCGCAAAGTAATGAGCTCCAATAATAGCAAATGATAAAATTAAAACTGGAATAGCGGTAGATTGCATTCCAATACTCAACCCCGCAATAATATTTGTTGCTGGCCCAGTAACAGATTGTTCTACGATTGATTTTACTGGTTTAGTTCCAGTACCTGTGTAATGTTCTGTTACTAACCCAATTCCAAGCCCAGACAATAAACCAATTAAAGTTGCAAAAAAAACACCTTGCGATGTGAACTCAACCCCGCCTTGAATAAAAGAATCAGGAAGAAAGATGTTTATTAATATATAAATCGCTATGACCATTAATATCGCACTTCCAAACTCGCCTATATTAAGTGATTTTTGAGGATCACCACCTTCTTTAACAGATACCATAAATGTACCTATAATTGAAACAATTATACCCGCTGAAGCAATATAAAGAGGAAGAAGAATAAAATTAAGGTTATTTGAAATTCCTAAACCTACAATACTTGATCCGAGCACCATTGACCCAATAATTGAACCTACGTATGATTCAAATAAATCAGCGCCCATACCTGCGACATCGCCTACATTATCACCTACATTATCAGCAATAGTTGCTGGGTTTAAAGGATGATCTTCAGGAATCCCAGCTTCTACTTTTCCAACAAGGTCTGCTCCAACATCTGCTGCCTTGGTATAAATACCCCCACCTACACGAGCAAATAATGCAATAGAAGATGCTCCTAGAGAGAAACCTGATAAAATATTTAAGACCTTACCCATTGACGGAACGGCATCAAAAAGAATTCCACTTGAGTAAAGGATAAATAGACTTGAAAGACCTAATACTCCAAGACCAACGACGCTTAACCCCATTACAGAACCACCTGTGAACGCTACATTTAACGCAGAAGAAAGACTTGTCTGAGCAGCATGTGTAGTTCTATTATTAGATTTTGTTGCAACCTTCATTCCAAGATAGCCCGCTAGGGCAGATGCTGCAGCACCTACTATAAAAGATAAAGAGATAAGAGAACTAGAATCTTCAGCACTACTATTTGAAAAACCCAAGAGTAAAGCAACAATAGTTACAAAGACTGCAAGAATACGATATTCAGCATTCAAAAAAGCCATTGCACCTTCAGAAATACTTAAACCAATTGACTTCATTCGATCACTACCTTCTTCTTGATTTGAAATCCAATTGGTTTTCCAAAATGAAAAAGCCATAGCCATAGCCCCGGAGCCTAAAACAAATATTAAATTTGAACTCATATAAATATAATCCTATTCTATTTAGTTAAAATAATTCATTGTATGGCTTAAGCCATTAATTAGAAGGTTGTCTAAAACATCAACTGCTTTATTAATTGCAAACCCTAATTCTTTCAATTTTTCTTTTTTAAATGGTTTTAATACATATTTTTCAGCTGGTCTCATATTATCTTCTGTTCCGATACCAAACCTAATCCTTGGAAATTTATTTGAATTTAAATGATAAATAATATTTTCTAATCCTCTATGGCAACCGTCTCCTCCCCTAGGCTTAACTCGGACCTTTCCTAGTGGGAGATCAACATCATCAATAATTACAAATAAGTCTGGATTATTTATCCTCCAGTGATTTATAATTTCTTTAACTGCAACTCCGCTATTATTCATACCTGTCATTGGCTTCACTAAAACAACTTCCCATTTTTTGCTTTGTGCAAATAAATATTCACCTTTACCCGGTTTAAATTGGAGTTTATGTCTTTCTGCCCACTGATCAAGAACCCAAAATCCTGCATTATGTTTAGTCTTTTGATATTGAACTCCCGAATTACCTAAACCAATGAAAGCAATCATGAACCTTCATTATTATTATTTTCTTGATCAGAATTCTCTGATTTTGGATTTAATTCTTCACCATCTTCACCATCTTCATCTTCTTCATCTTCTTCAATATCATCATCGCCACCACCAGGAGCTTGGATAGTTAAAATATTAATATCACTAGCAGTTAATAACTCAACTTCCCCATCTTTAACTTTTATGTCACTAACACTTAATGATTGACCTAATTCTACATTCTCTATATCTATTTCAATATTTTCAGGAACATTTGTTGGTAGACAACTTATTTCAACTTGATTTATTGATTGAGATAATATACCCCCCTCTTTAACCCCAATTGAGTTACCAACTAAAATAAGGGGTACAAGAATGGTCATTTTTTCAGATCTCCTAACTCTCATTAAATCAACATGGATTATTTCATCTGTTACAGGATGGTATTGAATTTCCTTTATCATTACGAATTGTTTTTCTTTACCTTGTTCAATTTCATATACTCTTTGAGATGATTGTAGAGCATGAAAAAAAACAGATTTATCTATAGAGATATGGTTATTTTTTTCTCCAGAGTAGTATAAAACAGCAGGGATGAGACCTTTTTTTCGAATCTGGTTTGATTCTTTTGTCCCAAACTTAGTTCTTTCTTCAACACTTAATTTATAATACGTTGATGACATTTAATCAATCTCCTTTTTGAAATTCAAATAAAGCACTAACCGATTCACCTTTATGAATACGGCTTACCGCTTCACTAAATACTTTACTAACAGATACTATTTTTAATTTTTCAATAATTTTATCTTTGGACACTTCAATTGTATCTGTTATAATAATTTTTTTTATTTGCGACTTTTTAAGCCTATTTATGGCCTGTCCAGATAAAACACCATGTGTCGCGATTGCAATAACTGATTTTGCCCCTTTTTCAAATGCTGCTTTGGCAGCATTCACTAAAGTTCCAGCAGTATCTATCATATCGTCAATTATCAAAACATCTCTATCATTCAATTCACCAATTAAGTGACTTACTTGGGTTTGATTAGGTGCATATCTTCTTTTATCAATAATTGCAAAGTTCATTCCTAAGTTTTTTGCATAACCCTGACTCATTTTTACAGAACCCATGTCTGGAGCAAGGACAACAGACGACTCTGGGTTTAGGTTTTCATTTTTTATTGCATCAAAAATAACAGACCTGCTGTACAAATTATCAAAGGGTACTTTTGCAAATCCTTGAATTTGCGTTGAATGGAGATCCATTGTTATTATTCTATTTGTACCCATTGACTCAAATATGTCAATCATAACTCTACTACTTATTGGGACTCTAGGCTGGTCTTTTCTATCTTGTCGCCCATAGCCAAAATACGGTATAACTATTGTAACTCTTTTTGCCGATGCTCTAACTGCCGCATCAATCATTAATGTTAATTCTAATATATTTTCAGCTGGACTATTAGTTGATTGTATAATAAAGACATCATGCCCTCTAATATTTTCTTCAAACTTGACCCATAATTCGCCATCAGAAAAAGTTTTTATTGAAATCTTTCCTAATTTGTAACCTAAAGTATCCACTATTTTTTTTGCGAGTAAGCTACTACCTCTACCACTGAATATTTTT
>CEUA01193163.1_pt1 | contig 11666 bp, 6 predicted proteins | sample 361541 | NCBI WGS metagenome assembly CEUA01 (sample SAMEA2623079, study PRJEB7988) | marine metagenome | isolation source: saline water (ENVO:00002010), including
ATTATAGGTCATTTTGGTCTTGGTTTTTATTCTGCATTTATGGTTGCAAAAAAAGTTCAAATTTTAACAAAATCACATATTGAAAAAGAGAAAGGTTGTTCTTGGGAGTGTGATGGTAGTCCAGAGTATAATTTAAAAGAAATTGACAAGAAAGAAAGAGGGACAGAAATTATACTATTCATTGATGAAGACGCCGAAGAATATTTAGAAGATTCTAAAATATCGAGCTTATTGAGTAAGTATTGTAAATTTCTTCCAGTAGAAATAAAATTTGGAACTAAAACTAAAAAAGAAAAAAATGAAAAAAATGAAGATGTAGATGTAGTTGAAGATAATATTATTAATAATCCTAATCCAGCTTGGACTCTGCCTCCCAAAAAACTCAAAGAATCAGATTACAAAAGTTTTTTTAAAGAATTGTATCCTTTTACTTTTGATGACCCATTATTTCATATTCATCTTAATGTCGATTTTCCATTTGAATTAACGGGCATATTATATTTCCCAAAAATTAACCCAGGAATGGATTTAAATAGGCAAAAGATTCAGTTGTATTGTAATCAGGTTTTTGTTACAGATTCTCTAGATGGTGTTGTTCCTGATTTCTTAGCTCTTTTGCAGGGGGTGATTGATTCCCCAGATATTCCATTAAATGTATCTCGATCTGCGTTACAAAGTGATTCAAATGTCAAAAAGATTTCAAGCCATATAAGTAAAAAAGTATCAGATAGACTAAAGGACATGTTTAAAAAAGATCGACCTGAATTTGAAAAAAAGTGGAGTGATATGAATATTATTGTTGAATATGGTATGTTATCTGATGAAAAGTTTTATGAAAGATCACAGGATTTTACTCTTTATAAAACTGTTGATGATAAGTTTTTTACTCTTCAAGAGTTTACGGAATTAATTAAGGGTATCCAAAAGGATAAAGATGGTAAAACAATTTATTTATATACTAATCATTCTGATGATCAACATATATATGTTTCTAAAGCACAAGAAAAAGGATATCAGGTATTGGTATTAGATAGTCCAATTGTATCCCATGTTATACAGAAATTAGAATCAAAGTTAGAAAACTCGTCTTTTGTTCGTGTAGATAGTGATACTATTGATAATTTGATCAAAAAAGAATCTAATATTGAATCTGTTTTATCTGAATCGGATCAGAAGAAACTGAAACCATTATTTGAAAAAGGATTACCTTCTGATGGTTTTGTTGTGAATTTCGAAGCATTAAATCCTAAGTCATCACCAATTGCTATTACACAATCAGAGTTTATGAGGAGAATGAAAGAAATGAGTGTAACGGGAGGAGGGCCTATGATGGGTATGAACCAAATGCCGGATTCATATAATCTGATTATTAATTCAAATCATCCATTAATAAATAAAATTCAAAAACTGAAAGGAAAAGCAAAGAGTAATTTGATTCAAAATGCTATTAATTTAGCTTTATTATCTCAGAATTTATTAAAAGGAGAGCAGCTGACAAAATATATTGAGGGATCTTTTCAAGATCTGGGATGATTACATTATTTCTCCTGATCCAATTAATTGATCTTCTTTGTACCATGCCGCAAATTGTCCCTTAGCAATCCCTCGTTGTTTTTGAGAAAATGATATATACAATTGAGTTTTTTTCATTATTAATCTTGCTTTTTGAAAAGTTTGTCGGTGTCTGATTCTTACCAGATATGGTCTTTCTTCATTAATTTTAATTTTTTGATTATCGTTTAGCCAGTTTATTGATGCTGTTTTGATTTCAAGATCCATTCTAAATAATCCAGGGTGACTAGCTCCCATACCAACGTATATTATATTTTTTTTGATATCAGTAGAAATAACAAATAAAGGTTCATTTTTTCCGCCAATATCTAACCCTTTTCTTTGTCCAGCAGTAAAGCAATGAGCTCCATTATGCTGTCCTATTTTTTCACCCATTAAAGGAGTATATTGATATTCTTCTCCAAGACTTAATTCCCTATTATAAACATCCGAATCTTTACTTATTTCAATTATATAGCCTTTTTTATTTTTGATTTGATTTTCAAGAAAAATAGGTAGTTTAATTTTTCCCACAAAACAGAGACCTTGAGAATCTTTTTTTTGTGCTGTAATTAAATGATGTTTTTTCGCGATTTCTCTCACTTGTTTTTTTGTTAAATCTCCGATCGGAAATATTATTTTTTCGAGTTGAGATTGGGTAATTTGACATAGGAAATAACTTTGGTCTTTTAATGGATCTTTACCTGTGTGTAGGCTGTAAAGATTATTGCTATTTTTTTTTCTACAATAATGACCTGTTGCAATAAAATCAGCATTTAATTTCATAGCGTATTTTAAAAAAACATCAAATTTAATTTCTCGATTACAAAGGATATCAGGGTTGGGTGTGTTTCCTTTTTCGTATTCTCGGATCATATAATCTACTATTCTTTCTTTATACTCTTTGCTTAAATCTATGACTTGAAATGGTATTTGTAATTGGTTGCAAACCTCTAATGCATAATTAGAATCTTCTACCCAGGGACACTCATTTTTTAAGGTTAGTGAATTATCATGCCAATTTCTCATAAATAGAGCAATGATATCATATCCCTCCTTTTTTAATAGTAAGGCTGAAACACTGGAATCTACCCCACCGGATAGTGCTACTACAATTCTTTTATTTTTTTTCATTAAAATAAGAGTAAATTTGAAATTATAGATAATTTTAGTTTATCCAAGTTTTATATTAATAATAATAATAATTAAATTTACTTAATAACCTTCAAAAACGTTTGACTATGTATCTAAGATTTTTCATGATTCTGTTTATTATCCTTGTTTCTTCTTGTGGTGAAACTGAATTTAATGCTGGTTTAGAAAATAGACTAACAGCGATTATTGACATGGCTCCTGAACCAGAAGTTTATGGATCAAAAGTAGACTTTACTTCTGACGAACACATTGGTGGATGTCCTGATAGTGAACAGGTTACATTAGATCGTTGGACTGATGGTTCAGATGATAACACCCATTATACTATCACCATTGAAGCTAAAGATTATTTTAAAAGCGCAAATAATTGCTATGATTGGGATCAATCTGTTACCTCACAAGAATTAGTTCGGCATCAATTGCGAATTGTGATATACACGAATGAACTGAATGAGCAAATGTATATAGCAGGTAGCCGCTATCTAAATCACCCGAATTATCCATCAAATAATATTGTAGCATATTATCTATTAGAAAATGATCAAGATGGTGATAATAATGGTGGTAGCGGAATTGAGTATTATGGTTATGATGCTGAATTAGATGTTGCTGAACTAGATTTGGCGAATGGTCTGATTTCAGGATCATTTAATGCTACTTTATTTCGCGGAACTCCTGCACCTAGTAGTTTTATGGGAGTAGATAATCCGCCAAATGTTGATTTATTTAACCCTCCTCTGAATGATTATGTTCAAGATGCTGATGGTGATGGTTATGGAGATTTCCATTTAACAGATTCAATTAGAATCGAAGATTGTATATTTCAGAGAGTAAATGTTATTAATAATATCTAAATTTTATTACTGACCTTTTTGAATTAATCGAATAATTCCATTTGTATTAAAATCAGATCTCATATTAAATTCTTTTTTTTCCCCATTATCATATTCTAACTTGACTGCTGCAGTATTCGGAGGGATCTCTCCCAAGTTTTCTGCATGAAATATTATTTCATTTGCTTCATTTTTTTTGAGTGGCAGTAAAATTGTTTTGGGATCTTTTATTAAACAATAGTCTTTTAAAACCCATTTCCCATTAAAATTAATAGAAAGAGTATCTCCATCAATTTTCTCATCATCCCATATATTTATTAACACATATCTCGAGTTGATTTCAAATATTTTCTCATCTTTTAATTTTCTTTCTTGAATCACTAGTGGAGTAAAATCAACTTCTCGGATTGCCATCAATCTATGTCTTTCATTCATGTCTGAGCTTACTAAAAATTCTTGATCTAAACTTGATAAAAAGGTGTTTACTACAATCATATTATCACTATACTTTTGTTCAAGCTTAATTTCTTTTAAATTAATAACCAATGGTCGATCATTATAATAACCGGATAAAATAATTTCAGAATGTTGATTCATTAATAATTTATTATATGCATTTTTAGCACGTATCTCTGTTAGAGGAGTATTATTATTTATATCCCAATAACTAATTATTCCATTTTCACTCCAAGAAATTAATGTGTCTCCAGAGTAAATGTCAATTTTTAGAAAGTGACTACTATAGGGATTTTTAATTTCGTTTAATATTTCACCATTTTTTAGAGAAATCATTTTAATTGATTCTTTATCACATGTTATAATTTTACTTTCATCAAATGAAAAAATTGCATCATTGATACTATGTTTAATATTTATTATCTGTTGCAATTCTGGTTTTTTTATCTTTTTTCTCATTATTGCTCCGTCATTTGTGAAAATCAAGTATTCATTTTCATTAAATATTGCTAGTGTTGGTTGTTGATCAATCTTAATAGAATCAAGCATTTTACTAGAATAAAATGACCATAATTTTATTGTAGAATCTTGAGAGCATGTTAAAAATTGATTTTTCTTTTTATGAAATGCTATATTATTAATTGGTCGTGTATGTGCATTAATAGTTTTAAGTAGTTTTTGTTTTTCTAAATCCCACATGTTTAAATTTCCTTGATAATCACCACTCATAATCAGCTTAGGGTTTGGTGTAAATGAAATAATTTCAGACTTTTGAGTATATCCGATGAATGATTCTATTAGTTCTATTTTCTGAGCATTTACGTAAATAGTTATTAATAAAAGGATGTTTAGAGTAACTTTTTTCATATTTTTTCAAAAATATATAATTATTTTGTACAAAGAATTAGATATATATATTTTTTACAAATACTATTTTGGTACGATATTTGTACAGCTAGTAGATAGTGTAATTTATCTATAAATGATTAATAAACTACTTATACTGATTTTTATCTTATCCATTTCTAATGTTATGGGACAATTGCAAGTTAATAACGTTAGTGAAATTCAGACTTCTTTGGAAAATCTAATTATTTCTGAATTATTTGGTTGTAATGTTGAAATCTCTAACATAGAATATACAGGCAATATAGAGGCGATAGGTAGTTTTAATTACACATCAAATTCTATGTGTTCAGGTGAATTTGGTCTTGAAAGAGGCATGATAATGACTAATGGTATGATTGATTATGCTGTTGGACCTAATAATAATGGAGATGATGGTGAAGAATGGAATATAGAATATGAAGATTCTTTTTTTCATAATTATTTAGTTGATCATGAAGTAATTACACCTAGTGTTGGTCTATTTGATGCGTGTGTTCTTGAATTTGATATTTCTTCTGCGTCTTCTTTTTCTACTCAATTTGAAGTTATTTTTGGATCTGAAGAGTATACGGAATGGATGAGTCCATTTTATGCAGATGCATTTGCTTTTTTTGTGACAGAAATTGATACAGATCTTGATCCGTATTTTGATTCTATTCCAATAAATATTATGGAAACAGGGAATATTTTGAATGCTTCACTCTATGAATGTGATATTGAAAACAAACCTATATCAGCATGGACCATCCGTCCCTATTCAGATGTTTTGAATATCCCGGGATTGAATGAATGTTTGTATATAGATAATGAAAATGGTGTTTATTGTGATGCTATTGGTTATGATGGCTATACAATACCTATGTTATTTAATTTGTCACTTGAGCCATCAGCAAACTATCATATCAAAATGGTGATTATTGATGGTGTTGCAGATTATTGGGCGGGACTTGACTCGGGTATTTTTATTAGCAATACTAATTTGCAAGAAGATACTAATATAAATTTATTATCACCATTATTTGAGTATGATATTTTTGGCGATACAATTATATTTAATCAAGTCAATTCTCTCAATCCTAATATTAATTATGAGTGGGATTTTGATGAAGATGGTATTGTAGATTCAAATGATATTAACCCCACTTATATATATGAATCGCCAGGTGTTTATAATGTAAATTTAGAATATGCCGATGCTTGCACAGGTTTTACATCATCTATTTCCTATGAAATTATTATTAATACGATATCTAGTTTATCATATATGGCGACTCCTTCAGTTTCTATTTTCCCCAATCCAGCTCGTGATAATATTTATGTATCACTTAAAGATTTAAACACAGCATCATTAATTAAAATTTTCGATTTTTCAGGTAGAATTTTATATCAGGATATTACACATAATCCTTTTCATATTATCGATATAAATTCTATTTTACCTGGTATGTATAATATTAGTATTGAAAACACAGTAAATGCTATTCAGTATGTTGAAAAACTAATCATTTTTTAATATGATTATGATGAATATATATATTATTGTTAAATTAGAATACTTGTTCCAAAATAAAAATTATCTATGAATAAAATTAGTTCTATCATATTAATTGCATTTTTTTTTATATCCTTTTCATTCTCTCAAGAGAATATTTTACCCAAAGATTTTCATCCTCAAGAAAAGATAATAATGGATTCATATTTGCGACATATTAAGAGTGTACAAGATGTCATTACTACCCCTCCCTCATTCTCTGTTCGTGCTATGGCTGAGTGGGAAGAAATACAGGCTTTAACTATTTCATGGGAAGGGTTTGAGCCAATTTTAACAGAAATTGTAAGAAATGCGGTTGATCAATGCAAAGTTATAATTGCTTGTGATGATGCGATTCAGGTAGAAAATTATTTACAGAACAATAATGTGGAAACGTCTAATGTGGAATATTTAGATTTTGAAACAAATAGTATATGGATGCGAGATTATGGGCAAAACACTGTTTATAAGGATGATGTAGATTCAATTATGTTAGTTGACTGGATCTATAATAGGCCGAGACCCGATGATGATTCTTTTCCAGTGGCTTTAGCAAATTCCTTAGATATGGATTTATATCAAACATCTGAAGATCCATATAAAATTGTTGCTACTGGTGGTAATTTTATGAGTGATGGTTTTGGTACGGCATTTTCATCTAATTTAATTTTTGATGAAAATGATGGTAGTGGACCGTATAATAGTGTTAGTTACCCTAATCATTCGGAAGACGAAATAGATGCTATTTTTAGTAGTTTTATGGGTATAGATACATATATTAAAATGCCAGTATTACCATATGATGCTATTCATCATATTGACATGCACATGAAATTATTAGATGAGGAGACATTATTAGTTTCACAATACCCTGAAGGCGTATCTGATGGCCCACAGATAGAAGCAAATTTACAGTACATCTTAAATAATTTTACAACCAAGTGGGGTACTCCATTTAAGGTGATAAGAATTCCAAGTCCACCTAGTACTAGTGGGGCATATCCTGGGGAACAAGATTTTAACCCTATAGATGGCTATTATAGAACATATACGAATTCGGTGTTTATAAATCAAACTATTATTGTACCTTTTTATAGAGAAGAATATGATACAATTGCACAAAGGATATATGAGGAAGCTCTTCCTGGTTATAATATTGTAGGTATAGATTGCGACAATAGCTCTAATAATATTATTTCATATAGTGGAGCTATTCATTGTATTACTCATTCTGTTGGTGTTAACGATCCATTATTAATTTCTTATAAAAAGCTTGAAGATCATTGCCCTTCATCAGTTCCATATGTAGGATTACAGAGTCTAGTAAAACATAGGTCAGGTATTAGTGAAGTTTTTTTTAATTATAGATTTACTGGTGATACTGAATTTACCTCTGTTTCTATGACGGATCAAGGTGATAATACATGGAATGTGATTATGACATTTGATGAATTAACAGAGATTGAGTATTATGTACATGCAATTGCTAATGATGGAAAAGAGCAATATCGACCTATTACTGCGCTAGAGGGCGGTCTCAATAGTTTTTTATATAGTTTTGAAGCATGTGATGAAGGTGAATGTGTGGCAGAATTAGATCCTGATTGTGTTTTTATGGCAGTTGTTGATCCTGTTTGTGGTTGTGATGGTGTTACATATAGTAATTCTGGAGAAGCTGCATGTAATAATATATTTGAATGGACTCAAGGACCGTGTGACTCAAATACGAATTTGATTAATTTTTCTTTTTTAAATAAAAAACTTATCCAAGTATTTGATATGCAGGGTAGACTTATGAATCATTTCCCAAAAGGAACAGTGCTCTTACTAATATTTGATGATGGTACTATAGAAAAAAGAATTATTAATTAACTTTATCGTTATATGAATAAAGTCTTCTATTTATTTTTATGCTTTTTTATTTATTTAAATTCTTTTGGGCAACCAAATTTATTTACTCCATCACATATTGAAATACCATTATTAACATCTTCTGAAGATAGTCAAATAGCTCTTAGTTTGAATATGGAATATTTCTATTCTCTCAAAGATGTAAATCCATGTGAATTTTATATAGACCTGCCTTTTTTTCAAGATGCTAATCTGAATCTATATTTAGAGGCATTTAATACCTACACTAATGATTTTCAATTATTAAGAAGTGCCGAAAGCGGACTAATATACGATGATTATCAACCGATTATTAAATCATTTAGGATTAAAGATTCAGATGGGTGGACGGGTAGTATATCATTGATGAAAAACTACTTAATTGGTGTTTTAAAAAAGAATGGAAATGTATATGAGATTAAATATATTGATAATAATACATATGTTTTATTTGATGTTAATGAAAGTATAGTAGAATCAAATTTTTCTTGTCAGACTAATGATTCTGATATAACATTACCAACTAATACTAATCAAACTGATCAAATGATTGGTGGTGCAGAATGTTTAGAGATGGGTATAGAAATAGATTACTATACATTTACTCAATTTGGTGATAATTGTTATGATGCAGTGGAATGGGCATTAGCATTACTTGCAGGAGTTAACGAAATTTATATGTCAGAACTAAATGATATAGTGACTTTAGAGGCTAGATATATCAATGTATGGGAAGTTATTGATAATTATGACGATTTGAATGATTGTGGTGATATGTTAGATGAAATGCCTAATTATTGGACTAATCCTCCATTTGATGACATATATCAAGAAACAGATTTAGTGCATTTGTTTAGTAGAAAAAATGCAAATGGTGGAATTGCATGGGTTGGGGCCTTGTGTGGTGGTCAACCAAATAGTATTTATGGTTTTGGAGTGACAACCGGATTAAATACTAGTTTAACATATGATTATCCAGAAAATACACCTTATAGTTATAATCTTTCATATTTAGGTCATGAAATAGGCCATAATTTTGGTTCCCAGCATACACATAATTGTAATTGGAATGCAGAACCTTCTGTAGGATTTCCCGGGGGTGCTATAGATGCTTGTTCGGATGTAGAAGGTGATTGTGATCCACCAGATGACCCTCCTAATGAAGTTTGGCAACAAGAAATAGGCACAATTATGAGTTATTGTGATTTTTCAATTGGGATTACTTTGGAGTTTCATCCTGTAGTAGAAATACAAGCTCTAATTCCAGGTGTCAATAGTGCTAATTGCTTAACAACGTGTGATGATATTGAAACAAGTTGTGGAAACTCTATTTATGGTTGTACAGATCCTATTGCTGAAAATTATAATTCAGAGGCTAATATAGACGATAATTCTTGTGAATATATATATGGTTGTACTAGTATTAATGCTGATAATTATGATGCTAATGCTACCATGGACGATGGTTCTTGTATATGCTCGGGTTTAATTACCTTATTTTTAGAAACAGATTACTATAGTAGTGAAGTTGAATGGGAATTAATAGATAGTACAGGCTTAGTAATTGATTCTGGAGGAGATTATCCTAATCAAGGTTGCTTAGGTGAGCCTTGTGTTGATGCGGATTATTGTTTGTCAGAGGGATGTTATGAATTTAATATTTATGATTCTTGGGGAGATGGGATTAGTAGTGATAATACTGCCGGTAATAATCCTGATTTTTATATTTTATCTATTGATGGAGACTCTTTAGTTCAAATGGGTGATCCTGATTTTGGGTTTGAATCATTAAATTCATTTTGTTTAGTTATTTGTGATGCAGATATTGATGGTGATGGAGTTTGTGATACAGATGAAGTGTATGGTTGTACGGATTTAAATTATTTAGAGTATAATGATTTAGCTACAGAAGATGATGGTTCTTGTTTAACTCTAATAATTGAAGGCTGTACAGATTCCTTAGCATGTAATTATGATTCAAGTAATAATTTTGATGATGGTTCATGTACTTACGCTGAGGAAGGATACGATTGTGATGGCAATTGTATAAGTGATATTAATAATGATGAAGTCTGTGATTTATTTGGTTGCATGAATTCTGATGCATGTAATTATGATGCAAATGCTAATATTGATGATGATAACTGTGAATTCCCTGATATAAATTTTGATTGTGATGGTAATTGTGTAATTAATATAGATTGTGCTGGTATTTGTGGTGGTGACTCAGTCCAAGATGAATGTGGTGTTTGTAATGGAGACAATACTATTTGTTTAGGTTGTACAGATTCAACAGCATGTAATTATGAAGATACAGCACTCATAGATGATGGAAATTGTGAATATCCAGATATAAACTTTGATTGTTCTGGCAGTTGTTTGGTTGATATAGATTGTGCTGGTATTTGTGGTGGTTCAACTATATATGATGAATGTGGTGAGTGTGGTGGTAATGGTCCAGTAGAGTTTTATGATTGTGCAGGTAATTGTTTGTTAGATACAGATTTTGACGGTGTTTGTGATCAAACTGATAATTGTTTAGAAGACTTTAATCCTAGTCAAGTGGATAATGATGATGATGGTTATGGTGATGAGTGTTCTTGTCAATATATTGATATTATTGGTCAATTAGTTGTAGAAGCTGGATCATATGAAATTTATACACTATCAATGAATATCAATAATATGGCAGCTTGGCAAGTAGATGGGGGTAATATTGCTTGGAATTCAGCTAATGAGCCAAGTATTGGTGTTCAATGGTTAGATCCAGGGGTGGGAACAGTAAGTATTATCCAATATTACGGTGTTAATGAAACGTGTATAATTGAATTTGAAGTTACAGTTATACCGTCATCTATCGATTTATCTGAACATGATATTAGTAAAAATAAAATTATTGTCACTACAGATGTTCTTGGAAAAAATATAAATAATCAAAATAATAATAATCAATATATATTTTACATCTACGATGATGGTAGTGTAGAAAAAGTATATCAAATAAATCAATAAATCATGAAACAGATACTAATACTATTTATCTTAATTACAGGTTTTTTAAACGCTCAACATCAAGTTGGTTCGACAACATTAGATGAAAGAGAAGTTGTTAATGGATTAGATGTTCCTTGGGAAATAAAATGGGGCCCGGATGATTTTTTATGGGTAACAGAAAGGTCAGGTATAGTAAGTAGAATTGACGTAGAAACAGGAGAAAAACATGTTATTTTAGATATTCAAAATAATGTTTGGGATTCCAATGAAGCAGGTCTTTTAGGCATGGAGATACATCCAGATTTTAATAATGGGGCTCCTTATGTCTTTTTAGCATATACTTATCTTTCAGGTGGAGCAAAGGAAAA
>CEUA01077390.1_pt1 | contig 11655 bp, 9 predicted proteins | sample 361541 | NCBI WGS metagenome assembly CEUA01 (sample SAMEA2623079, study PRJEB7988) | marine metagenome | isolation source: saline water (ENVO:00002010), including
GAAGTGTATAAATAAAATGTATTGTGTAATTATGGCTGGAGGAAGTGGCACCAGGTTTTGGCCGTTGAGTAGAAATAATAATCCAAAACAACTTCTCAATATCATTGGTGAAAAATCAATGTTGCAAATCACCATTAATCGTTTGCTTAAATTAAAAAATATTGAGGGTATTTATATTATAACTAGGTCAGATTTAGCTCCAAAAATTAAGCAACATGTAAATGGGGTACCTGATGATAATATAATTATTGAACCTGAAGGAAAAAATACTGCGCCATGTATAGCTTTAGCTGCTCTGCGTATAGAAAAAATTAATAAAAATGCAATTATGGCTGTATTTCCTGCAGATCATTTAGTTATTGGACATAAGGAATTCCAAAAAGCAATTAATACTTCAATTGATATAGCAAAAAATAATAAAGGACTAGTAACATTAGGTATGGAGCCCACTTTCCCATCAGTTGCTTACGGATACATTCAACATGAAATTGAAAGTTTGAAAGATCATTCAAATGCATTTAAAGTAAAAGCATTTGCAGAAAAGCCACATTTAGGCTTAGCAAAAAGATTTATGAAAAGTAAGGATTTCTTATGGAATGGTGGGATTTTTGTCTGGAATATTAATATTTTTATGAGCAGTCTAAATAAACATATGCCAGAATTATATGAATCTATAAGTATGATCAAAGAACGTTTACATTCAGGAGATAATTTTGATGAGCTATGGCATAATATTGAGCCAGAATCAATAGATTATGGGCTGATGGAGAAATCGGAAAATATTTATGTAGTTAAAGCTAAATTTGAATGGAGTGATTTGGGTTCTTGGAATATGATACATGAAATGAGTCCAAAAAATAAGCAAGGTAATTCAATAATTGGAGACGGGATGATTTTGGAAGGCAAGAATAACTTTTTACAATCAAATGGACAGTTTATTGCTTTATTAGGTGTTGATAACCTTGTTGTTGTTGGTACCGATGATGCTATCTTGGTTGTTGATAAAGAAAAAGTAGAAGAAGTAAAACATATAGTAGAATATCTTAAAGATAATAAACAAGATTTGTTATAGGCGTGGCTTATAAACCAGAAAAATTAATTACGTTATTTGAAGAATTAGCAGATAAGCTTAATATTAAATTATTACAGGATAAAGGCGATTTTACAGGTGGATCTTGTTTGGTCGAAGATGAAAACTTTATTGTGGTTAATAAACGTAAACCCATAGAACAAAGATTAAAAATACTTGCTCAGGAATTCAGAAAAAAAGATCTTTCTGATATCTATATTGTTCCCGCACTAAGGGAATTCATTGAACAGTCTCAAGCCCAATCTAAATAACAAATTTTCTTTAAAAAACTTGATTTGTACATCAAGTTAAATTACAATTCTTGGGGTATTTATTAATAATAATCCGAGGATGCGATGAAAGAATTCAGATCTGCTGATATAAGAAATTTTTCTATTGTAGGTCATGGAGCATCGGGTAAAACCATGCTTTGTGAAGCAATGCTTGCTTGCGCAGGAGAAATAACTCGAATGGGATCGATTGAGGCTAAGAATACAGTTTCAGACTACCATCATGATGAACATGAAAGACAAATTTCAATCCATTCATCCCCGTTACATCTTGAATGGATGAATAAAAAGTTTAATATAATTGATACACCTGGATATTTAGATTTTATTGGGGAAGCTATTAGCTCATTAGCGGTTGTAGATATGGCCGTTGTTTTATTACATGCAGTAAATGGTGTTGAAGTTGGGACTGAACAAGTTTGGTCATTTGCCTCAAAAAATAATATACCAAAAGTATTAGTAGTAAATGGTTTAGATCGTGACCATACAAAATTTGATGATATATTAAATAACACCAAGGATCATTTTGGAAAAAATGTTTTCCCAATGCAGTTACCAGTAAATGCAGGCCCAGGATTCAACCAAATTATTGATGTTCTTAGAAGTGAGTTGATTACGTATAATACAGATGGTAGCGGAAAATATACTGAATCAGATCTTCCTGATGAATGGAAGAGCCGTGTCGAAGAGCTACACCAGGAATTGATTGAATTTGTAGCAGAATCTGATGATACGTTATTAGAAAAATTTTTTGAACAAGGAAATTTATCTGAGGATGAAATGCGAAGTGGAATTCACGATGCTATTCAAAATCAAAGTTTCATTCCACTATTTTGTACTTCTGCAAGTATTAATGTAGGTGTAACTAGGCTAATGGAATTTATTTCTAAATATGGATCATCGCCAGTTGACAGAGGAACAGTAATAGCAAAATCATTAAAATCAGATGAAGAAGTATCTGTTAATCTTGATGGAGATGAACCAGTAGTAAATGTATTTAAGACTATCAGTGAAGCACATGTCGGAGATTTATCGTTTTTTCGAGTTTATTCTGGAAGTGTCAATGCAGGTATGGATATGTTAAATACTACACGGTCTAAGACGGAACGTTTTGGCCAAATGTATTTACTTAATGGAAAGAACCGCATGAGTGTAAATCATCTTTATGCTGGAGATATTGGTGCAGTTGTTAAATTAAAAGATACTCATACAAGCAATACTCTATGTTCACAAAAGTTTCAAGTTATTATGGATCCAGTCATGCTTCCCAATTCTAATATTCATATGGGCATTATTCCAAAGGCTAAAGGAGATGAAGAAAAGTTAGCTATTGGGCTTTCAACTTTACATGAGGAGGATCCTACTTTTGTTTATCAAGTTGACCCTGAGCTTCACCAAACAGTGATTTCAGGACAGGGAGAATTGCACTTACAAGTTTCTATTCAAAGATTACAAAGAAGATTTGGGATTGAGATCAATACATTTAAACCAAGAATACCTTTTAGAGAAACTATTAAAGGAAAAGGTGAAGCGAAATATAGACATAAGAAACAATCTGGTGGAGCGGGCCAATTTGCTGAAGTTTGGATGAGGATTGAGCCAAAAGGTAGAGGCGAAGGGGTTGAATTTATTTCTTCACTTGTTGGCCAAAATGTTGATAGAGTATTTGTTCCTTCTGTTGAAAAAGGAGTTTTATCTGCTTGCGAAGATGGTGTTCTTGCAAATTATCGTGTAGTAGATTTAAAAGTAGATTTTTATGATGGTAAACAGCATCCAGTTGATTCTAAAGATATTGCTTTTCAGATTGCTGGAAAAGGAGCATTTAAAGAAGCTTTCAATAATGCACAACCATGCTTACTTGAGCCTATAATGGATGTTGAGGTAAAAGTCCCTGAAGATTTCATGGGAGATGTTATGGGAGATGCCTCTAGTAGAAGGGGAAAAATTATGGGGATGGATAATGAAGGTAGCTTTCAGGTTATAAAAGCTAAAATTCCTCAATCTGAATTATACCACTATTCTACTGCTATACGATCATTAACAGGAGGAAGAGGGCTACATTCTGAAAGTTTTAGTCATTATGAATACTTACCGAAAGAATTACAAAAACGTTTTGTTACTGAATCTAAAAATGATGATAGTGAATAAATATGCAGCAGCTTTGGGCACCATGGCGAATAAGTTATATTAAAGGACAAAAAGAAAAAGGATGTATCTTTTGTTTGAAACAAAAGTCAACTGATGATAGGCATTCATTAATCTTATCTAGAGGTGATCATTCATTTGTATTAATGAATCTATACCCTTATAATAATTCTCATCTTCTAATATCTCCATACAAGCATGTAGAGAGCACTGATCAATTAAATATGGAAACCTTAAATGAAATAATATGGTTTGCCAATGAATCTATGATTATAATAAAAAAAAATCTTAGCGCTGATGGTTATAATTTTGGTGCAAATATAGGTTCTGCGGGAGGTGCTGGCATAGCCGATCATATACATTTTCATGTTGTTCCTAGATGGAATGGAGATACAAATTTTATGCCTGTTGTTGGTGAAACCAAGGTGCAAGTTCAGGGCCTCCAAGAAACCTATGATGAATTAATTTTAGACTTTGATAAAATAATAAAAAATTGATAATGGATTATTTTTCTCATTCTTGGCTTCCGTATATCTATCTATATGGCGTTGGAGGCATCTTCTTTTTTTCAGGAGTTTATCTCGTATGGAAAACAGGTGCAATTGATTTAAGTCAACCTCACCATCGAACTTGGATGAAAGTATTTTTTATAGGCTATGCATGGTTTATGATTGTTCACGGTATATTTACAATTTTAGCACTTCAATTATAGTATGGAAACTTTTCATAATATAGGGACCTCAACAGACTGGGTAGTCATGGTTATGTATTTTTTAGCCATTATGTTATTTGGAACGTATTTTGGAAGATATACAAAAAATACTTCTGATTTCTTCTTTGGAGGAAGACGATTTAGTTGGTGGTTAATCACAATGTCTATAGTAGCTACAGGCGTTGGAAGTCATAGTTTTGTAAAATATTCTGCTAAGGGATTTGAACATGGTTTTAGTTCATCTATGACATACTTAAATGATTGGTTTTTTATACCGTTTTTTATGTTTGGTTGGTTGCCAATAATAGTTTACTCAAAAGTTCGTTCAATTCCAGAATATTTTGAAAAAAGATTTAACCCCTCAGCAAGGTTTTTAGCAACGATTCTACTTTTATTTTATATGATTGGCTATATAGGTATTGGTTTTTTAACTCTTGGAAAAGCTGTTATTCCTCTGCTTCCTGAATCATTTTATATTTTTGGTAGTCTAATAGAAATAACACTAATGAGAGCTATTGTTGTTATAGCAATAATTACAGGTGCTTACATTACTTTTGGTGGACAAACAGCTGTAATCTTTACAGATTTATTGCAAGGATTTATATTACTATTTGCTGGATTTCTATTATTTGTCCTTGGTATTTCTTACATAGGAGGTGGACAAGAATTTTGGGATCTATTACCCTTATCCTGGAAGCTACCTCTTGCAGATTTTAATAAACCATCTAGTTTTAATTTTGTAGGAATATTTTGGCAAGATGCTGTGGCAGGTTCAATTGGTTTCTTATTTATGAACCAAGGATTGTTAATGAGATTTATGGCTTGTAAAAGTGTTAATGAAGGTCGTAAAGCAGCAACGATTAATATTTTATTTGTTTTACCTTTATCTGCAATAGTGGTTGGAAATGCTGGTTGGCTCGGTAAAGCTATGTCAGTTATGGATCCAACTATTGTAAGTCCAAATACCAGCCCAGATGAAATATTTGTTGTTGTTGCAAGCATAGTAACTAGTCCTGGAATATTTGGTTTTATAATGGCAGCTCTTACTGCTGCTTTGATGTCAACTGTTGATACATTAATTAATGCCACGGCAGCAATTTTTGTTAATGATGTTTATCGACCTATAATGAAGTATCTGAAGAAGGTATATGCAAATGATAAGCAAAAAGATAAAGAAGAGTTGTTTGCAGCGAGAATTAGTTCAATGGCAATTACGGTAGCAGGAGTATTATCTGTATTAGCATTTATACAATTTCCTACAGTATATGAAGCTCATGGTTATTTTCATTCTACTTTAACTCCTCCTTTAGTTGTAGCAATTTTTATGGGTGTATTTTGGAAGAGGTTTACTCCAGCAGGCGTAATCACAACTTTTTTAGGTGGTGTGGTCCTAATGATATTAGGCGCACGATTTCCTGAAGTTTTTATTTCACCATTTGATCATGGTATAGAAATGAATCCAAATCGGCCATATTCATATATACGTGCACTTTATAATCTCATTGCTTGTGTTGGTGTGGGCGTATTTGTAACTATGACCACCTCTTTTCAAAATAGTATAGTTTCTATAATTAAGAAAAATAAAAATAGTAATACTATTATGATGGTTCTATCTATCATTACTAGCGTCATATTTTTATTAGTTATAATTGGATCAAGTCCTTTTCAATTTATTTTCCCGATATTTATTATTGTTCTGATTCCAATCATTATAACTTATTATGGTAACTATGATGAAGAATTATCTACAAAAGGTCTTACTGTCTATTCCATCAATGAAGCAAAACAAGCTTTTAAAGGGTCAGAGTTAAATGAAAAATATGGTGAAAAAGTTGAAGTAAAATTAGAAGTATCAAATCATAATGAAGATGAAATCATGTTTTCTAAGAATGATCTCTTATTATTAGGCGCTGAAGTTGGTGATTTAGTGTATTTATCTGATAAAAGAAAATGGTTGGGTGGATTAAAATCAATTCACTCTAGATTTGGAAAATCTCATAACAAAGATGGAATAGTATATTTAAATAAAGATCAAATTGAAAATGGTTTATTTGAAAACGATAAAATATTAATTGCTGAAAAAGAAATGTAGCAATTTGAAGGAATATTAAAATATTATAAATTCGCTGCGTTTTTAATTGAAATAATTATTCCGGAGTAGCTCAGTTGGTAGAGCAGGTGGCTGTTAACCACTTTGTCGGGGGTTCGAGTCCCTCCTCCGGAGCAGAAATAAACGGACAGATTGCTGTCCGTTTATTTTATCATAATATAATCCCAAGTGATTATATCTTGTAATTTGTAATCGTAAATTGTCTTATAACTTTTTAATATTTGATTTTATATGAAAAACAAAGATCAAGAACTACTTAGTCGTTTAAAAGAGTCTGATAAAAATTCGTTTCGCGAATTATTTTCAAAATACCATCAATCATTATTTAATTTTGTATTATATAGATTGAAGGATGATGTAATTGCTGACGATATTGTACAGGAGACTTTTCTTCGAGTATGGAACCATAGAAATAGTATAAAACCAAATCAGTCCTTTTTTTCATATATCGCTAAAATTAGCAATAATCTTTGTATGGATTATTTTCGTCATGAAAATGTAAAATTACGACATAAAGAACACATCCCTCAGCCAACATATTCAGATATTGATAATCCAGCTAGTAAATATGAATCAAAAATTTTAGAGGATAAAATCAATAGTATAGTTAATAGTAGTTTACCTGCAAAATGTAGAGAAATATTTATTTTAAGTAGAGTGAATGGTTTATCAAATCAAGATATTGCAGAATTGTTAGGTGTTTCTCGCCGTACGGTAGAGAACCAATTATATAGAGCGTTAAAAGTGTTACGTTCAAAATTAAAGGATTATTTGTAAGTAATTGGTGAAATATGATCGTTATATATTTAGTAAATAGAATAATAATATTCGAAAAGGAATTCATTGAGTACATTTGAAAATAAATTACCAGATGATTTAAAAATCATTTGGGATTTAACTAATAAGTTAAAGATTGATAATACGTTAGATACTTCAGATGCATGGATGCGCCTGGAGCAACGGTTGGATATAAAACAAGATGTTATTTCTAAGATAAAACCTAGAAAATCATATTCTTTGATTCAACCTAGGTTGATATATGCATTTTCAATACTATTTATCTTTATTTTATTAGCACCTACTATTTATGATAAAATATTTAATATTTCTGTATATGCTGATAGAGGTACTCAAAAGGAAATTATTCTAGCTGATGGTACAATTGTAACAATCAATGCAGAAAGCTCAATGAAATATAATAGAGATTATAATGCGGAATCTAGAATAGTTAATTTATATGGGGAAGGGTACTTCCAAGTAGAAAAAGGTAATTCTCCTTTTATCGTTAATACAAGAAATGGTTCCGTCACTGTATTGGGTACAAAGTTTAATATTAATTCTAGAAATGATATGATTGAAATTGTTGTTAATGAGGGAGCTATTTCCTTTTTTCCAATTGATGAAACAAAACAATCACAAAATGTAATTGTAAAAAAAGGTTATTATATTGACAATCAAACTTTTTCACCAAGAGTGATTCCTCATTCTGAATACCCCGGATGGATCCATGATAAGTTGATTTTAAACAAAACAAATCTTGAGAATGTATGTAATCAAATTGAACGTAAATTTGATGTGAATATTGTATTGGATAGTAATCAATTAAATAGTATTTCAATAACTGGTGTGATTGATGCTAAGGATTTAGATGAAGTATTAACTACTTTAGCTATCTTATCTCAACGTTCTTATAGATTTGAAGAGGAAACATACATCTTTTACTAATTTTATTTTTATTATTGGAATATTATTATTCCTTAATTCTCCCCCTGCATTTAGTCAGAATTCCACCATTAACTTTATGTTTCTTGATAAGCCGTTAAACTTGGCTATTGATTCATTAGTATCTACATATGATTTAAATATAGTATATCAAGACCGAATAATTAATAATATAACCATCGATGCAATATGTAAAGATTGCAATGGTGATGAAGCAATAAAATCTCTTCTAAATAACACTTCTTTAGAATGGAAAAAAAATAAATATCAGTATATAATAATTAATAATAAAATAAATAAAACCATTGCTGGATATATTATTGACGCAAAAAGTGGTGAATATATTCCCCATGCCAACATATATGTTAAAAATAGTTATTTAGGTACGATGAGTGATGAATATGGCTTCTTTAATATATCGGGGAATATAGACAAAGCTGATACACTAATTATTTCATATATAGGTTATCATCCTTTAAAAATTGTTCATAATGAAAATGATTATGCTAATTATTATGAAATTATGCCAAAAATTTTAGGGTCAGAGACAATAAATATTTTTGGTGAGAAAATTGAATTTTTGCAAGGTTCATCCAACCACGGTGAGTTAGCATTTTCACCAAGACATATAGCAAATCTTCCTAATATTGGAGAATCAGATGTTTTTCGATCATTACAATTATTGCCAGGTATTCAAATGGGAAATTCAGGATTTGCAGGATTATTTGTACGTGGAGGTACACCTGATCAAAATCGTATTATACTGGATGGCATGACGGTTTACCAAGTAGATCATTTTTTTGGTTTTTTTAGCTCAATTAATTCTAATATAGTAAAAGATGTTCAAATATATAAAAATAGTTTTCCAGCAAAACTTGGTGGTGCAATATCAAGCATTATTGATATTACAGGAAAATCTGGAAGTACTAAAAAACAGAAATTAGATTTATTCACAAATATGCTAAGCGCAGGATTTACATATCAAAAACCATTATCCAAGCGAGGTAGTCTTATATTATCAGCTCGTCGATCATTCACTGATCAATATCAAACAAAACTATATAATAAAATTCATAATTTTCTTATTTCAGGAAGCGGTTTAAATATTGGCTCAGAATTACCATCCGATTCTTTATCATATAGATCACAATATTTGCCAAATTTCTATTTTTACGATATAAATGGAAAATTCACTTATCTACCAACAGAAAAAGATGTTATTTCCATTTCATTTTATGAGGGTAGAGATTATTTAGGAGAGGAGAAAACCTTTAAATTTTCATTAGATACTGTAGGTGTTGATCAAGTAAAAACAAATGAAAAAACTAGATGGGGTAATAATGGATTTTCTGGTAGATGGTTGCATCGTTGGTCAGAAAAATTATCAACGCAATTATTTTTATCAGATATAAAGTATTTAAGCAATCATTTACTAAATAGTTATTGGAGTCTAGATACCACAATAACCCCCGTTTATCTTTCAAAGGATAAAAACCAAATTATAGATCAAACAACAAGATTAAATATCACTTATAATACTGGTAAAAACCATTTGATTGAAATGGGTTTTGCAAGAACAATTTATAAAACAGATTATTCTTTAGATTTAGGTGATTCTATTATTTTTATTAATGAAACTATTAATGGAAGTCTAATTGAAGGTTATGTGCAAGATAAGTGGATTGTTTCACCAAATATGAAGTTATTACTTGGCTTACGATCAGAAAAATTTAGTAAAGGAAATACAATATTTATTGATCCCAGATTTAGTGGATCTTATCATTTATCAGATAGGTTTAGTTTAAAAGTTTCAGCAAGTCGATCTCATCAATTTTTAAATAGATTTAGTAATGATTTTATTACTAATGGAAGCAAGTTTGTTTGGTTGATTCCTAATAAACATATGAAACCAATGAGTTCAATACAAAAGAATTTTGGATTTGAATATGATTCTCCAGAAATTTTCTTTGGTTTTGATTTATATAATAAAAATGTAACTAACATTTCCGATTTTTCTCAATTTGTATTCCCTATTGATGTGTATAGTGAATCAAGCAATAACTTGACTTTTCAGGGTGAAGGAAAATCTAATGGTTATGAATTATTCTTTCATAAAAAGAAAGGAAAGTTAAAAGGTTGGGCTTCTTATAACTATGGAACTATAAAGTATAAGTTTCCAGATTTAAATGGAGGAGAAATCTTTCTTGCAGATCATGATAGGACACATGAACTAAAATCAGCTATTATTAGTTCGATTGGTAACTGGACGCTAACAATTACAGGTCTTATCTCTTCTGGACGAGTTTTTACACCTAATGATAATCTAATGATTAGAGAAAATGAAAATGCGAATTACACATTAGAAGCAGAACCAGGTAAAAGAAATAGTAAAAGATTACCTGTTGTTCAACGACTAGATTTAAGTTTAAATAGATCTATGTATTTAATGGAAAAAAATCTAGATATAGGAATATCAATATTTAATGTATTAAATAGAACAAATATAAGTCATAGGTCATATAATTTATCTGTGGATCCTTTTATTCCAACGGACGTTGTAATGCTTGGTTTTACGCCAACAATTTCAATCCAGCTTGGTCTTTAATATTTGACCTAAAAGAAAAAAAATAGTTTTTTCAAATATTTTTTCAGTGTAACATTATATTCAACAATCAAAATCAATGAAATTTTAGATAATATGAGAAAGAAAATAATCATAGTAGCATTACTTGTTTTATCAACTGTCTATGCACAGATAGCACCATCATTGTCATCTCAAATTTATAGAGTTGGAGATATTGTATCTGATTTTTCTGGTACAATTTGTTCAGAAATTAATCAGACTATTTCTTTATATGACTATAATGGTTCTCAAAATAATATTGATAATTATGTTATTTGGCTGATATTTTTTAACCCAACTAGTCGTAGTTGTCAATTAGAAGCTTCTTATACTCAGATAATTTCTGAGCAATTCTCAAATTCTAATTTAATAACGATTGGAGTAGGTAACGGATGGAGAGAGCCGTTAGAATGCAAAAGTTGGCAAGAAACATTTGGTGTCTCATTTCCGATAATTAATGATAACAGTTCCGATATTCGTAATATGTTCACAAGGGGCTCTGTTCCACACCATGTACTTATCAATCACAATATGGAAGTTGTGTATACAGCTCGCGGATATATTATGCCACCATTTGGAAATGAATTTCTAGCGGTATTAAATAATTCATTATCTGATTTATCAACTTTATCAATAGAAGATATATCCATGCCAATCAACTTAGGAATTAAGAACTATTATCCTAACCCATTTAATCCCTCTATTACTATTAATTTTGAATTATCTAAAAGGAACTATACTAATATTTCAGTTTACAATTTACAAGGGCAAAGGATAGATAAACTTGTTTCAGATAATTTTTCTGCTGGCAATTATAGTTTAAAATGGGATGCTTCAGCTTTTCCCACAGGTATCTATTTTTTGAAGTTTACCACTCCTTCGTTTAGTCAAACTCGCAAAATAATGTATTTAAAATAATACATTACTCTATCCATTCCAGATTCCTATACAAAAAAGAATACCTGTCACACTATGCATAATAAT
>CEUA01227435.1_pt1 | contig 11644 bp, 12 predicted proteins | sample 361541 | NCBI WGS metagenome assembly CEUA01 (sample SAMEA2623079, study PRJEB7988) | marine metagenome | isolation source: saline water (ENVO:00002010), including
AAATTCGCCTAACAATTCTATTTTTTCCAATATGTATTTTAAGTTCCAGTTTAGATTTGTTGTTGTTTAAAAATACTACGCTATCTACATTAGCTGGCCCATCTTCAAGCAAAATTCCCTTCTTAATTTGACTAAGTTCTCTGTTTTTTAATGGCTTGTTTAAAGTAACATGATATATCTTCGAGACAATATATTTTGGATGCATTAATTTTTTGGCTAATAATCCGTCATTTGTAAATAATAACAGACCCGTTGTTTCTTTATCTAATCTGCCAACGGGGACTATTCTTTCTTTACACGCATCCTTTACAAGGAGCATCACTTCTTTTCGACCTCTCTCATCATGTGTGGTTGTTATATAGCCTCGTGGCTTATTTAATAAAATATATTGTTTTTTTTCAGGAGATATTATGTCACCCTTGAAACGAACTATATCTTTTGATATTTGTACTTGATGACCCAATAAGGTAATAGTCTCTCCATTTATCGAGATGTGCCCTGCTTCAATAAGATCATCCGCCTTGCGTCTTGAGGAAACCCCACACATAGCAATAAATCGATTTAATCTAATGTTCTCTACAGGTTGTTCTTTATTACTCATATTGTATTTGTGAAAATAATTCATTTACCTCTAATCTTATCCTTGCACCTATGATAACAGATTGATTGTTCGTTGTATGGCCAATAGGAAAATTGAAACAAAGCGGATAATCATATTTTTTTACTATCTCTTGAATTAGTTGTGATGGATCTTTACCGAAACTAATTGGATTATCCATTATTCCCGTCATTTGACCAACAATTAACCCTTTAAGTTTTTTTAATAATCCCGCCCTATCTAACATATACATCATCCTTTCTAAATGGTACAAATACTCATCTATATCCTCAATAAATAGAACATAATCTTCATCGAACTCAGGCATAGATGTTGAACCAATTAAGTTACATAGAATCGATAAATTACCACCTATTAATTTACCATGCGTTTTTCCTGTAATATTAAAACTAGAAAAGTCTGCTTTAATATTTGTTTTTTCTCCTTTAAGTATATTAATCATACAGTTTCCGGCATTTACACCTATATCGTTGAAGTTATATGCCATTGGGCCATGAATAGAGCTAATGTTAAATTGTGAATATATATGCATTAAAACCGTTGTAATATCACTAAACCCAATTAACCACTTAGGGTTTTTATATAGCGTATCGAAATTTACAGAGTCTATAATTTGAATAGTCCCATAACCACCTCTAGCAAAAAGAATAGCTTTTATTGTCTTATCATTAAGTGCAGCATCAAGACTTTGAACTCTTTGTGATATTGTTCCAGCAAATACATTTTTTTGATAAAATGTTGATTTATTAAACTTAACATCTAATTTATGCTGTTTAAAAAAATGAATAGCGCTTTCAATCTCTTTGGATAAAACAAATTTTGCAGAAGCAACAATTTCTACTTGATCGCCTGGCTTTAAAAAAGGAGGTATTATAGAGTTATTGTTATTTGTTTTCATTCTTTTATCTATTTTTACACAATATACAAAACTATGACTGACTCTTCTAGGTTCACTATTACAGCCGCCTTACCATACGCAAATGGACCTGTCCATATTGGACATCTATCTGGAGTTTATCTTCCTGCAGACATCTTTGCAAGATATAAGCGAAAATCCGGCTCTACAGTATTATATGTTTGTGGATCTGATGAGCATGGTGTGCCTATCACAATTACTGCTAAAAAAAATAAAATCGAACCACAAGCCGTAATTGACAAATATCATCAGATGATTAAAAAATCTTTTTTTGATTTTGGTATATCATTTGACATTTATGATCGAACATCTAATAAGATACACCATGAAAACGCAACAAAGTTCTTTAAAAAACTATATGATGATGGTGTTTTTTTAGAACAAGTTTCTGAACACTATTATGATGAAAAAGAAAATGAGTTTTTAGCAGATCGATATATAAGGGGAACATGCCCAATCTGTGACTTTAATGAAGCCTATGGTGATCAATGTGAGAAATGTGGAACCACATTAGACCCCTCGGAGTTAAAAAACCCTCAATCCGCTTTAAGTGGAGAAAAGCTAATAAAACGAAAAACTAAACACTGGTACCTGCCATTAAATCAATTTGAAAAATGGTTGGAGCAATGGATTATGCATGATAATAAAAAAAAATGGAAACCAAATGTTGTCGGACAATGTCAATCTTGGATAGAGCAGGGCTTGCATCCGCGCGCTGTTACACGTGATTTAAGTTGGGGTGTTAAAGTTCCTATTGAGAAAGAAGTTGGGAAAGTACTATATGTTTGGTTTGATGCACCAATTGGATACATATCGGCTACTAAACAATGGGCTATTGAAAATAATAAAGAATGGGAGCCCTATTGGAAAGACCCAAGCACAAAACTAATTCATTTTATCGGGAAAGATAATATTGTTTTTCACTGTATTATTTTTCCAGCCATGCTAAAAGCGCATGGAGAATATATTTTGCCTGATAATGTTCCCGCTAATGAATTCCTAAATCTAGAAGGGCAAAAGATCTCTACTTCTAAAAACTGGGCTGTTTGGCTACATGAATACCTGGAAGACTTTCCAGGGAAACAAGATGTCCTTAGATATGTTTTGTGTGCAACCGCACCAGAGAATAAAGATAATGACTTTACATGGAAGGAGTTTCAAGCAAGAAATAACAATGAGCTAGTAGCAATATTTGGTAATTTTATCAATAGAGTATTTGTCTTATGTCATAAATACTGGGGAGGTGAAGTTCCAGAAAAAAATGACATTAAAAATATTGACGCTGAAATGATAAAAAAGATTGAAGAGGCACCCAAAATCATAGGCAATTATATTGATACATATAAGTTTCGATTTGCTATACAGGCATTTATAGATTTAGCTCGATCAGGCAATAAATATCTTGCTGATACAGAGCCCTGGAAATTATTTAAAGAAGATGATTTAAAACCACGAACAGAAACTATTTTAAATATTTGTATCCAGCTAACTGCTACATTAAGTGTGCTATGTGAGCCATTCATGCCTTTTACTGCTAAAAATCTAGAAGATATGCTAGGTATTAAAGTTAAAGACTGGTCTGATTCAGGTAATATAGAAAAAGTGGCTGCTGGACATGTGATTAAAAAACCATCTTTGCTGTTTTCACCTATTGAAGATGAAGATATTGAGAGACAAAAATTAAAATTGAAAAAGATCAACAGCTAATAACTTTCTATAATCTTGAATTTGATAAAGAATAATTAATAAAAAATGAATATCTTTAATTATATGAATTCTTTTTGGTTTTGTTTGGTTTTTCCTTGTGTTCTTCTTTGTCAAGAATTTTATCCTGGATTCTTATCGCAAATCGATGCCCCTGTCTGTCATAACACATCAACTTTATTAAGCTTTGAAACTTTGCCTTCTGGAGGTGATTTCGAAGACTATACTTATCAGTGGCAAGTCTCTTGGGACCAAGAAAGCTGGTTTGATCTTACAAATGCAACATCTATTAATTATACTACCGATATTTTAAGTGATGATACTTACTATAGTGTTGTAGTTACCTATCAAGGAGTAAGTATCTCTACTAATACTGTAGCTGTCTATGTCTTACCGCCATTAGTTGCTGGTGTATTGATCGAGGTTGATAGTATGTGTAGCGGTGAACCCGCTGCTATTAGTTTTGAAATCCCGCCTTCTGGTGCTGAATTTAATTGGGGGGGGTTTTCTGAATTCTCATATCAATGGCAGCAAGGTAATATTATTGAACTTGATAATGATCTGACCATTGTAAATTGGTTAAATGTTGGAAATGATGATGATACACACATCCCATATTTAGCTCCAGGGCGATATTGTTTCAGATGTATTGTCACGTCACCACATGGATGTGGAACAGTTCTTACAGACCCGATTTTTGTTCAAATAAATGATTGTTTTAATGCTGAGGTCGAAGAGGTCGAGAGTAAAAAAGAAATTATTCGAACATTTAATATATTGGGTCAGAATAATGCTCAACAATCTTGGTTTATCAATATTTATAACAATGGTTTTGTAGAAAAAATATATAAACCCTGAAATAGTGTCTGCTCCGCTTTTTAGAAAATGATTTTTAGCACTACTATATTTCTTTTATATTTTTTCCCCTTATTCTTTTTCGTCTATTATTCTTCTCCTAAAGGGCTTCGAAATATTCTGATCCTTTTAGCAAGTATTATATTTTATAGCTGGGGGGCCCCAAAATTTGTGTTTGTTATTTTAATATCAACATATGTAGACTTTTATGTGGTTAATGCATTACATGCTAGCTCCAACAGAAAAGTTCGAAAATTATTACTTTCATTATCTATATTTATTAATCTTGGATTGCTTATTTATTTTAAATATGCTAATTTTTTTGTCGAAAATTTAAATGCATTATGTTCTTCATTTGGAGCAAATCCAATAAGCTGGGTTAATGTTGCTCTCCCAATAGGTATTTCATTTTATACATTTCAAACTCTTACATATTCTATTGATGTATATCTAAAGAAGGTTCGCCCTCTTGAAAAGGTATCTGATTATATGCTTTATATTATGTCTTTTCCTCAAATGATAGCAGGTCCCATTGTTCGCTTCAGCTCTATTGCAAGTCAAATTGTTGCTAGAGAGGATTGTTTTGATGACAAATTAATTGGGTTTTATCGTTTTTGCATTGGCTTAAGTAAAAAGGTTCTTATTGCTAATGTAATGGCTGAACAAGCTGACTTAATATTTAATGCTGATTTCAAAAGCCTGAATATTGCTGAAGCATGGATTGGGATGTTAGCATATACATTTCAAATCTATTTTGATTTTTCTGGATATTCAGATATGGCAATTGGTTTGGGTAAAATGCTCGGCTTTAGATTTCCAGAAAATTTTAATTCCCCCTATGTGTCAAAAAGTATAAGCGAATTCTGGAGGAGATGGCACATAACATTAGGAGATTTTATGAGAGATTATTTATATATCCCATTGGGGGGAAATAGAGTTAATAGTAAATATCGACTTTTTCTAAATCTATGGATCGTGTTTTTATTATCTGGGCTTTGGCATGGAGCAGAATGGAATTTTATTTTATGGGGAATATATCATGGTTTTTTTTTAATACTTGATAGATTATTTTTAGTATCATTATTGAAACGAGTTGGTAATACGATAGCTACATTTTTCACATTTTTATTTGTAATGTTTGGATGGGTGTTGTTTAGAGTAGAGGATGTGAATTCTATTGACTTATACTTTGTTAAATTATTTTCATTTAATTCCGAATTTGATGTCGTAGCAAAAACCGAATTCTGGTCTGTTCTTATTTTGGCTATTATATTTTCTTTTTTTGTTAATTTAAAAACTGGGGGGGAAATTAAAAATTATTTTTTTAACAAACAATCTTATCATTTTCGAGAGCATGTTTTGTTAACTATTATATGTTGCATTTTATTTGTCTTAAGTGTTAGTTCAATTACTTCATCTAACTTTAATCCATTTATTTATTTCCGGTTCTAATATGTTCTATTTTTCAAAAATACGTCTTCGAAAGAAATTCCTGTTTTATTTTATTATCGCTCTGTTAATGTTGCCGATTGTTCAAGAAAAAACAAACGTTATTAAAGTTAATCCATTAAAAGGGTCTTTTCAATCTGAAAAGATTGTGGAATTTTCATTTCAAGATTGGTTTGAGGGAATTTATTCTACTAAGCAGGATAGGTATTTAAATGAAAATTTTGGTTTTAGAAACTTATTTGTTCGATTATATAATCAAATACAATATAGTCTCTTTCGTGAAGCAAAAGCAAACGGTGTTATTATAGGTAAAGAGAATTATTTATATGAAGAAAACTATATACTATCATATTTAGGGCGAGACTTTATTGGAGAAGAAAAAATTAAAGATAGGGTTGAAAAACTAACAAAAATTACTGATACACTAAAAACAAAAAATATAGATTTGTTGGTGATCCTAGCTCCAGGAAAAGGAAGTTTTTACCCCGAATATATCCCTGAAAAATATAATCCTAATTACAAAACCACAACCAATTATGAAGTATATAAACAAATTATGCTTGAAAGAAGTATTAATTTTTTAGACTTTTATAGTTGGTTTATTAATATGAAAACATTATCTAAATATCCCCTATTTCCTAAAACTGGTATTCATTGGAGTAAATATGGCGAAATATTAGTGGCCGATTCTATAATTAAATATGTTAATTCGAAAAATCGTCAATTATTAAAATCTGAAATTATAATTAATAATATCAATTATAGTACAAGTGTTTTTGATACTGATGATGATATTGAGCAAGGCATGAATTTGCTCTTTAATATTAAAGATCTGAAAATGGGATACCCAGATTTTAAATTTGAAAAATCCAATGTTCCAGGATTAAAAGTCTTAACTGTTGCGGACAGTTATTATTGGGGGCTATTCAATTCTGGCCTTTCTAAACATGCTTTTAATAATGGTCAGTTTTGGTTTTATAATGAGAAAATATATCCTGAAAGTTATCATGAAAGCTTGCATGTTAGTGATATTAATCTTAAAGAATCAATAGAAAGTAATGATGTGATAATTCTGTTGTCTACAGATGCGAATTTATATAAATTTCCATTTGGTTTTATTGATCAAGCTTATAGTCTCTATTTTAAATAAAAAATTTGTGTTTGTGATGATTTTGTATATTTGATGAAAACTGAATTTCTATGAAATACTTAATTCCCATAATTTTTTGCTTGATATATTCTAATTTATTAAAAGGACAATGCACAGATATTGACAACCCATGTGGTGTCAATGCTGAAAACACGGAACTTGTTTATAATTCTGATTTAGAAACAGGACTATCATCACTAACTGCATATGTTGATAATTACTATCAAACAAATTTTCAAGTTTATGTTCCAATAGATACAGTTCTTGATCTAGGGGGTGGTGGACTGACACTTCAAATTGATACTCTTATGATACAAGAAATTGCGGGGTTGTCAGCAACTGGCTTAGAGCTCGAATGTAGTAATGACTCATGTGTTTTTCTTGGCGGAACAAATGGTTGTTTTTCTCTCACTGGCACGCCTACTTCAAGTGGATCATATGAGCTTAATTTAGTGTTATATGCCGTGCTTACTTATGACGACGCGCCCATATCAACAACATTGGATGACTTAATTCAAATCACGTTAAATATTGAAGAGTGTGATGTTGAGGGTTGTTGGAATAATGATGATTTTTATGCGATAAATGAGCAATACTGGATTAATAATTGTCAATATCTATTATGTGAAGCAAATGATAATTGGTCTAATGTCGTGACCTTGGAAGAGTGTGTTCAAGAAGTCTGTGATACAACATATATTGAAGTCCCTGTATATGTCCCGGTTTTTTTAACTGATACAATTATTGAAACAGAAATTGAATATGTGGAAGTGGTCGTTGTTGATACGATTGTTGAAATAGAAATTGAATATGTAGAAGTTATCGTTATTGATACGATTGTTGAAATAGAAATTGAATATGTGGAAGTGGTCGTTGTTGATACGATTGTTGAAACAGAAATTGAATATGTAGAAGTTATCGTTATTGATACGATTGTTGAAACAGAAATTGAATATGTGGAAGTCGTTGTTACCGATACAATTGTTGCATATCAGGAGATTATAGAATATGTTGACTGTGATACTGGACTTCCTTGCGAACAAGGCCTTCATGAATTAATTGAAAAGTCAAAAACAGACGGAAAAATCTATAATTTAATGGGTCAAGAAATAAGAAGAAGAGCTGGGCTATATATTGAAGATGGACAAATTAAGTATCTGTTAAAATAATATATAAAAATACAAGTAATCCCTTTAATTAAATTCTTAAGATAAGAACTCATTTTTCACAAATATACTAACCCCTATGTATTCTATGATTACATGGAGTTCTATAAATTATGGATATTACAGAAAGGTAGCATCTTCATATAGATGCTATTATTCTAAAATAATGATCTTTAATCTAAATAGATTGTGTATAGTTAAAATGTTGGATGCTACTCTGCTAGCTTAACATTAACTGCTCTCATCCCTTTTGGATCTTCTTGTAATTCAAATTCTACAAGATCGCCATCTTTGATTCTGTCAGTAATGCCTGTAGAGTGAACAAAATAATCTTTGCCCTCATCTTCTTCAGTAATGAAGCCAAAGCCTTTTGTTTCATTAAAAAATTTTACTGTGCCTTTTTTCATTTTAAAATATACTTTTAAGATTAATTAGTTCGCTAATGTACGAAATAAAGAATAAGAATACATGGGCTTGCTCATTTATATATAAAAAGAAAGTTTTTTTTTTAATTAACAGGGTCCAATTTCCTAATTTTATAATTAGGATAATTTATTTTTCGATTAAGTTAGATGTTGTATTTTCTCAGGGAGTTCAGCAATGATAAAAATAATAATAGTGGTTATCGAGGAGAATTTTACACTAAAAGCTAATGGATACATTAAGTCATGCTTTATGGGGAAAAGGCGTTTTTGGTTATCGAGGAAAACCATACTGGAGTCTATTCTTTGGGGCGCTACCTGATTTGTTCTCATTCGGGATTTACTTTTTTATAAGTTTTGTATTTAACTCCTCGAATTTTAAACTTGGCAAACCAAAACTTGAGGAATTGCCTGATTGGTTGTTTGATTTATATAGTATTTCACATAGCTTGTTTATAGCATTGGTGGGTATTAGCTTAGCCTACTTCTTGATAAATAGAAGCTTTGCCTTTGCTATGCTTGCTTGGCCTTTACATATAATTTTAGATTTTCCATTCCATACGGCTGATTTTTTTCCAACACCAATACTGTGGCCAATTTTAGATATTCGTTTTGATGGTATTGCATGGTCAACACCATATATTTGGTTTTCTAACATAGGGGGGTTAATTCTACTCTATGCCTATCGGATACTTTATAGGGTTTGATTGATTTTTTATTTTAGAATAGGTTGGGGTTTATGATTTAAAAATCTCCTTATATTTAAACTATATACATAGACCATATGAATTATTAAAATAATGAAAGCATTATTCATTTTTACTCTGCTTCCTTTCTTGTGCCTTTCTCAGAAAGATCCAATACAATCTGTTGGCTCTGCAGTAACATACGTGGTTACATGTCCATGTAAATTATTTAAACACTATGAAAAGGGTGGGTTAGTTTATTTTTGTGAAGACATTGAAAATAGTATTAATTACATGATAAGAGAACAAAAATATAAAGATGGAATAGATCGAGTTTTAAATGTTCTCAATCAAAACTTATATGGTAACCATAAGCATTTATCAGATTCAATAATGGCTACTAGTAAAGACAGTATCCTTAATCAGTATTTAAAAGAAAATCCTAATGGTATTGAGGTTGATTTTATGAACTCCAAGGCTGTGATGGTTCGTGAAGATAATATACAAAAATTGTTTTTTTTAGATGAAAATGCTAATATGTCATTTGATGTTATCGTTTCGGGTACAAATACCAACATAGTAAAAAGCCGTTTTAATGAATTAATTAACTCATTAATGGTAAAAAGTAAAAATTTTAAAAAAATATTTTAAGTCTACTGTGAATAAAAAAAATCAAATACTAATTGAAAAAAAAATATCTGAAGAAATATTAAAAACCACTTCAAGCATTAATGAATATAAAAAATTAAATGTACCAATGGCTCTTGATAGTGCTATTGGGAGAGTCTCTAGAATGGATGCTATAAATAATCGAAGCGTCTTAAATGTGGCTTTAAAAAAGGCTGAATTAAGACTTGACAAGTTAAAATTGGTTCAAAAAGAAATTAAGCACAAAGATTTTGGAGTCTGTATGAGATGTAGGCAAGAAATACCTATCGCTCGATTAATTCTTGTTCCTGAAACTAAACAATGTGTACATTGTGCTTAGTTAGCGCTGTTAAAACAAATGAACAATATTATAATTTCTAAATACAAGCCTGAGTATTCTCAATCATTTTATAAATTAAACAAAGAGTGGATTACTGAATTTTGGGATTTAGAAAGTTCAGATTTAAACAACCTTTTAAATCCCGAAAAATCTATTGTCAATGTTGGTGGAGAAATTTTTTTTGCAATTCTTAATAATCACATAATAGGAACTGCAGCAATGATTCCTGAAAAAAATGGTGTTTATGAGCTAGCTAAAATGACTATTCATAAAAGATATCGTGGAAATGGAATCTCAAAAAAATTATTAGAAGCATGTATTGATTTTGCTATTAGTAAACAAGCGAAGGAAATTTTTCTAATTTCTAATCGTCTATTGCTGATAGCACGTGAACTATATAATAAATATGGTTTTCAAGAGGTTGCTTTAAATTCTAAAAAATATGATCGTGGTAATGTGAAAATGACATTATCTCTGGTTGAATAAATTTTGAATATTGTATATCAAAAACCCCTATATTTGTATTTAAATACTTATATAATTATGAAATCAATACTATTATTACTTTTTGCTCCTGTTTTAGTTTTTTGTCAAAACAATGCTGATCTTCTAAATGGTAATTGGAATATTATTTCTTTAGAATATAGTACTGAAATAGATGTAGAAATATTTCAACAAGCTATTTCAGGTGAAGCTTCTGATGCTGGATCATGTAATTTTAATGCAACAGACTACACATATTCGATGGACCTAAACTTTGAAACAGAACCATTAACAATTAGCATTCCATTGGTTGGTGATTATGATATCCCTAGTTTTCCTATAGAAAATAGTAGTAGTGGTACTTGGTCTTTAATCGATAATGATGAAACATTGGTAACAATAGATTCAAATACAGAATTGGAATCTTCTTATGACATTATAGCACTAACAGATGGCCTTGCGGTTATAAGTGGTATTATACCTTTCTCCCAAGATGTTGGTGGCATGATGATTGATCTCGATATTGAGGTTGAAATGATATTGGAAAAAGATGAAACTAGTGCTTTAGTTAATGAATTCTTGGGGCAAAAAAAAATAATTAAAAAAATTGATTTATTCGGAAGAGAAACCATTAATAAAGGTATTCAATTACACATCTATGATGATGGTTCTATAGTAAAAACATATGTTATAAGATAGTTCCCAATTGTTGCTCTAATACTGATCCATGTTGCTAGAAAATATTAACAATGCTCTATTATTTAAACAAATAGTTTTATTCAGCACCATAGTTTTATTTGTGACTTGTGAACAGAAAGAGTTAGAGGGAGAGGAAGTAGAATATTATAATTGTGTGTCATATGTCGATGGCTCTAACGTAACACATGACTGCATTGCTATTTCATTAACATCACCTATGGATTGGCTCTATGAAACTGAGGAAGAATGCTTAAGTGGGTGTGGCAATTACAATTGCATCAATGATAATTGTGTATCTGAATATGGAGGACAATATGCTGATCAAGATGACTGCTTAACTGTTTGTGGTGACGCTAATAACCCTGATTACGGATATAGTTGTGTTGGTTATGATTGTGTCTTTGAAGAAAATGGTGAATACGAAACATTTCTGGATTGTTGGGGAGTATGTGATGATTACGGATATAATTGTGTAAATGGTGATTGTGTCTTTGAAGAAAACGGTCA
>CEUA01023488.1_pt1 | contig 11641 bp, 10 predicted proteins | sample 361541 | NCBI WGS metagenome assembly CEUA01 (sample SAMEA2623079, study PRJEB7988) | marine metagenome | isolation source: saline water (ENVO:00002010), including
ATATCGTCGCCATTTGCAATCAGTATAGAACTTTTATCCACAAATTTATCAATTAGGCTCATAGATTTTTCAAAATAATAACCTTTTTTTTTAAGAGTATATTGTGTAATTTTTGTTAATTTTGTTATTCGTTTTGGTATTTTCTGCTTTATTTTTATAAAAATATTTAATTTTTTTTGTTTATTTCTTAAAAAAATATTAGAACATTTTAGAAAAGATATTTGAATTATTTCTGGAAATAATTTTTTTTTAAATTTTATAATACTTTTAATATTAGAGTGTTTTTTACTTAAAGAAAGATATTCGGTATCAAAAATTATTATTTTCATCGATTATAAAAAACAGTATCTATTTATTTTTTTTCTTTCCAATCATTACAAAAAAACCACCTTCGCTAATTTGCCTCGGATTTAATGCTAAAGAAACTTCATCAAGAAATATTTCAAAACTACTTTTAACTTCATTTTTTTGAAATAATTTCTTCTCAAGATTAAAATCGAAAGGAATAGAAGATAAGAATTCAATATTTTCATCTTTAAACCAATTCAATACTTGAGAATAAGTATGTGTCGTCTCAGAGGGATTTTTATATTGATCCAAAAACCAAGCATATTTTTTTTTATAAGATATTTTTTCTCTAAATCTTTTATCTAAAAATTTTAAATTGTCCCCAAAAACTCTAATTAAGCCTTGTCTTATTTTCTGAATAATTCTTCCATATTTATGATAAAGACCAATTACAATTATACCCTCGGGCTTTAAGACTTTAACTAATTTTGAAAATGCTAGCTTTGGATTATAAGTATGGTGTAATACACCATTTGAAATTACTATATCAAAAGTATTTTCCTCAAAAAATAATTTAAAAATATTCATTCTAAATAAATGCACTGATTTAATATTATTTGAGCTGATAAATTTTTTTGCCTCAATTAATGAACCTTTTGATAAATCAATACCATATACTTGTCTTCCATATCTGCTTAGCGCAATGCTCATTTGTCCAGTTCCACAGCCTGCTTCTAATATATTTGTTCTCATTGGTATTTCATCATCTAATTTTTTCCCAAATATACTTTTTCTTGATTTATCTAAAAGTGACCCAAAATCCTCAACATCATCATAGTTTGGAAATTTAACATCATTATAAAAATCTGATTGTGTATTAGTTAAAGAATTTCCATCTTCAATAAATAAATCAGGAATATCGTTAAATAATTTATTCTCAAATACTTTATTAAGATCAATTTCCTTTTTACTATTGGGGTCTACAATTTTAACTGAAAATTTTTTCATAAATATCTTATTTTATTAAAATATAACCATCTGATACTAGCCGTCTCTCAATTGCTTCAGCTACTAGTTTATATCCCTCTGCATTATAATGGTTATAGCTTCTAAATGGAAAAAGTGACAATGGATCTAAATGGGGTTCAAACACCTCGGTATGAATATCAATAATTGGAATATTAAGCTTTTGCACAGCTTTGATTACAAAATTACGATTTGGATGTTCCGTATCTGATGAATATCTATTCCAGTCTGGCAGATATACAAAATATATTTTTCCATTCCACTGCGAAACTGTTTGTTTTGCCTTTGATAAAACATTTTCAAAAACAGGAGTAGGTAGTACTATAGGCTCGGATGTAGGCTCTAATTTAATTCTCATCCTTAAATTATAAAGCTTTGCAATTTTAATAATTGGATGATTTGCAATTTTTTCTGACTTTTGCTTTTTTGACCACTCTGATTTTATATAATTTTTAAGCACTATATCAATTTCTTCTTGCCTATAAATTAATTTTTGTGAGTAATCATCTTCATTTAAATATTTATTTAATATTGATGATTTCATTTCAATTTTTAAACCGCCTAAATCATTAATGTAATACAACCATAAGACTATCTTTGGTTTAAAGGGTTCACCATACTCCTTTAGAGCCGCTAGTTCGAGTAACGGTCCATTACCTGACTTTCCAACACTTATTGCATTGTAATTTAATTGTCTAAGAACTGCACTTATAGTTTCATCTGAATTAACCGAAAAACCTTCGGTATAGGAATCTCCAGTTAATAAAATGTCAACTTTATTTTTCATATATAATCCTTTTGAATTATTAAATCCATATTCATCTGTTTCGACGATAGGATAAAAACCTGCCTCGTTACTAAGGATTGTTGTAGAATTTGAAATAGTTCCAAGAGGATAAATTCTACCCTCATCAGATTTTAACCCATCAGACCCTATAAAATTTGAAGGAAAAACGTTTGGAAATGCATTTACACCGGAGTCTCTTAAATCTGCTATTTTATCCATTCTGGTTGTTGTATCTTTATGTTTAAACTCTAAATAAGTTTCAAATCCATATATGGATATTCCTATTGTAAAAAATAATACTGACAAATTAACCTTGAGATTATTGCTTAGTTTTTTTAATCCTAAGCCAAGCAATAATGAAAAAACTACACCGAATATTATGCTAAATTTGTAAAAATTTTCTATTCCCTCATCTCCAAGATTTGGAGCATGCATAGGATAAAATATTCTGTATGAAGCGTAAATTGTTATTAATATCCAAAATATTATTCCCAATATGAACACAGCATTTGCAAATTTGATAATGCTTTTGGGTGGTTCTTGACCCTGCTCGCTCATATTGTTAATTTGTTTAAATAAATTATTAACTTCATTGTTATTGTATAATCATTAGTTTAAATAAGTTTATAAAGGAAATTAAAAATATTTTAAATATTTATTGTTAATGAAAATTTCATATTTATTTAATTCATCTATTCCATCCGATCTTCCTAGCAGTCTTCAGGTCGCAAAAATGTGTGAAGGAATGCGAAAAATAGCTGATGAAGTTAATCTAATAACACCAATGCCTGGACTAAACAAAAAATATTTAAAGGAATTTTATAATATAAAAAAAGAGTTCAAGCTTCACAAGCTTGAACTTTTTAAACGCTATCCATTGGGAGTTCGATATTACTTGTTTTCATTTATTTCTATATTATTTGCAATTACTCTTAAATCTGACTTATTTATAACAAGAAATTTTTTTACATGTTTTTTATTAGTATTATTTAGAAAAAAAACAATTTTTGAAATACACCATGATTTATCATCCGAGGGTAGAATTGTCAGATTTATATTTAAAACTTTTAAAGTTTTTAATTCAAAAAAAATATTAAAAGTAGTAGCAATTTCAAAAAATGTAAAAAATTATCTTATAGATGATTTGGGAACTATTGAAAAAAAAATTCATGTTTTGCCTAGTGCTACAGGACTTCAAAATAAGAGTTGGAAGGGTACCATTATTAAATCAAAAAAAAATTTAAATATTGGATATTTTGGAAGCTTAGAAAAAACAAAAGGGATTGATTTTTTAATAAATCTCTCAAAATTAGATAAAAAAAATAATTATTATATTTTTGGAGGAACAATTAATAATATTAATACATTAAAAAAAAAAATATTTCACAGAAACTTAAATTTACAAAGTCATGTTCCTTATAATAAATTACAAAATTGCTTGTCAAAAATGGATATACTAGTTATGCCATATGATAAAAATACAATTAGGTCAGCAGGGGGAATCGGAAATATTTCTAAATACATGTCCCCGTTAAAATTATTTGACTATCTTGCTGCTGGAAAAATTATAATTGCAACTAAAAATAATTCTTTAGAAGAAATAGTTGAAAATAAAAAAAACTGCATATTAATAGAAAAATTAAATACTCTAAATTGGCAAAAAGAAATTAATTCAGTATTAAAAAATCGATTATTTTATCAGAACATTGCAAAAAATGGTTTTAATCTTTCAAAAAAATATACATATGACATAAGGGCAAAAAAATTTTTAGATTTAAAATGGAAGTAAAAAAAAAAACTATTTATTATTGGTCACCAGCACTAAGCAAGGTAGCAACATGTAAAGCTGTGATCAATTCAGTTTATTCTTTTAAAAAATATTCTAGAGACTTTAATTCATATTTAATTAGTGCATGTGGAGAATGGAATTATTATAAAAAGGAAATTGAAGAAAAAAAAATTAATTTGATCAAATTAAATATTAATTATTTTAGATTTTTATTAAAAGAAGGGTATATATTTAGCAGAATTTCATACTTATTAGTTTTTTTAATCAGTTTTTTTAGCTTATTTAAATTGATAAGACAAAATAGACCTGAATATTTAATAGCTCATCTTATAACTTCATTGCCTATTGTTTTATTTATTTGTTTTCGGTTTGAAACAAAATTAATTTTGAGAATATCAGGGCTTCCAAAATTGAATTTTTTTCGGAAATTTTTATGGAAAATATCAAATAAATTTTTATACGCTGTAACATGTCCCACTGAAGAGACTAAAAAAGCATTAGTATCACAGGGAATATTTAGTGAAGAAAAGATATATTTAGTTAGAGATCCAATAATTGAAATAGCAAGTATTTTAAGTAAACAAAAAGAAAAGATTGACGAGAATTACAAGGAAGGATTTGTCTTAGCTGCAGGCAGATTAACAAAACAAAAAAATCAAATTTTATTAATAAATCTAATACAGAACATTGCTAAAGAAAATCCAGCTATAAAACTCTTGATTCTAGGTGATGGTGAAAAAAAAAATTTTTTAACCAAGAAAATCAAAGAGGCAAAAATTGAAAATAATATTGAGTTATTGGGCTATAAAAAAAATATTTTTAAATATTTAAAAAAGTGTAAATGTTTCATTTCAACATCTTTATGGGAAGATCCTGGCTTTGTGATGGTTGAAGCAGCCGCATCAAACTGTTTTGTAATTTCTAGTGATTGCAGATCAGGTCCCAAAGAATTTATTGGCAAAGACAACGGAATATTATTTAAAAATAATAATTTGGATGACTTAATAAATAAATTTAATGAATTTAATTTAATGAGTGCTGAGGACGTAAATAAAAAAATCATAAATGCAAAAAAACAATCTAAAAATTACACAGTTTTTAGTCATTATAAGCAACTTTTAAGTATATTTTAATTTTTATTAAACAACAAAGTATTAACTAAATCATAATATTTTTTTAGATTTATGTTTTGATCGAATCTTATCAATCTCGATTTAGAATATTTTAACATTTGTTTACAAGTTTTTTTATTTTTTGTATAAAAAATTATTTTTCTTGCAAGATCTTTATAATCTTTGGGTTTAAATAAAAGTCCACCTTTGCCTTTATCTAATATTTCTGCTGGTCCAGTTGGACAGTCACTTGATATTACAAATTTATTTAAAGTTATGGCTTCCAAAATTACATTTGGCAAACCTTCATATATAGAAGTTAATACCATTAAATCTGAACTTTTAAGGTATGGATAGGGATTAGATGTAAATTTTTTAACAAATATAATTTTTTCTAATTTATTACTTTTAATAAAATTTTTAATTTTATCTTTGTTTACACCCTTTCCTAGAATTAAAATTTTAAACTTTAATTTATCTTTTAAAAGTAGTGCTGCTTTTAAAAGTGTTATATGATCTTTTTGATCTGTAAATCTTCCAATATTTATTATTTTTAAATATTTTTTATTTGAAATTTTGACTTTCTTTTTTGATAATTTTTTGATCTTATGTACATCTAAGGGATTATATATACAAAATGATTTTACATTGAATTTTTGTTCCATTTCTTTTTTAAAGTCAAAACTATTTACAACAACTTTATCAGCTAAGCTAAGAACAAACTTAAAAACAAATTTTTTTATAAAATTTTTTGACCAGCCTGAAGGAGATGAATTTGACCTAACAACAACTTTAACATTTAAAATTTTGCAAAGTAGTATGCAGTAAATGTTTGCTTGAAAAGAAAAAACCACTTTATTTTTGTTTCCTAATAGTTCCCTAAATAGTAAAAATAAAGAAATTAGATACTTTGTTTTTCTATTCAAATAATCAAAGTTTACTTTTGTGGTAATAAAGTTAATCTTTTTATTAAATTTTGATTTAAATTTTTTTGATAAACTGATTATAGCTACTTTTTTAACCCTTGTGCTTAAATAGTTGGCGATAATCATAAGATTTTTTTCAACACCGCCACCCTCAATAGAAGGCATGAATATAATTAGTTTTTTTTGATTCATTTGTTTATAAATATGCTATTTTAAATTTTATATTTAGCATATTGAATGAAATTAGTTAGTGTAATAATTCCATACTACAAAAAAAAGAAATATTTTTCAAAAACAATAAGCTCAGTATTATCTCAAACTTATAGAAATATTGAGATAATAATAGTTTATGATGATTCAGATCTTTCAGAATTTAAGTTTTTGTCAAAATTGAAAAAAAAACATAAAAGAATTTTGTTACATATAAACAAAAAAAATATAGGAGCAGGAGCATCTAGAAATTTAGGTATTAAAATTGCCAAGGGAAGTCATATAGCTTTTCTTGATGCAGACGATTATTGGAAAAAAGACAAAATTTCTAAACAATTAATTTTTATGAAAAAGAAAAAATCTGATATTTCGCATACATCATATAATATTATAAATGAGGTTGGTAAAAAAATTTCATGTAGGCCTGCAAAAGATCAAAGTTTTTTAAAGTTAATTAAATCTTGTGATATAGGTCTTTCGACAGTTATGCTTAAAAAAAAAATAATAAATAAAAAATTTAAATTTCCAAATTTAAAAACAAAAGAGGATTTTGTTTTATGGCTAATGTTGACTAAATCAGGACGCACGATTCATGGTATGAACGAAAAATTAACAAATTGGAGAAAAACACCAAATTCATTATCTTCTTCATCTTTTAGAAAACTTATTGATGGATATAATGTTTACCACAAACATCTAAAATTTGGATTCATAAAATCCTTTTATTTTTTATTGATTTTGTCATTGAATTTTCTTAAAAAAGTTTAAATTATAATGAGTGTTTTTCTTATCTTTTTATCAGTTCCAATTATTTTAATAATAAATAAATTTTTGATAAATAAAAATTTATTATTGAATTTTTCAGGAGAAATCCATCAGGGATTTGCATCAAAAACTAGGACACCATTATCTGGTGGAATAGCAATAATGATATTTTTATTTATTAACTTACTTCCAGAAAATATAAATATTTTGGTTTTTTTCTCTCTAGTTTTTGTCTTAGGAATAATTTCTGATACTCATTTTATAAAATCACCATTAGTAAGAGTGATAATACAATTTTTAATTATTTTTAGTTTAATTCTTTTTTTTGATATTAAAATTAGAAATCTAAGACAAGAGTACCTTAATTATTTTTTAACCTTTAATTTAGCTGGTTATTTATTTTTAACTTTTTGTTTTTTAATATTAATTAACGGATCAAATTTTATTGATGGATGTAATACTTTAGTTCTTGGTTACTACATTTTAATTTTATTTATAATAGAAAAACTTAATTTTTTTTACTTGTCTGGATTGAGTGAAAATTTCTTTTTCCAATTTTTAGCGTTACTTTTAATATTATATTTTTTTAATTTGTTGGGAAAATTATTTTTAGGTGACAATGGAGTATATTTAATTTCTATATTTTTTGGATTTTATTTAATTAAGATTTATCTTAGTAATCAATTTATTTCTCCATATTTTATAGCGGTCTTATTATGGTACCCTGCGTATGAAAATCTTTTTTCATTAATAAGAAAATTTAGAAAAAAATTATCACCATTACTTCCAGACACTTATCATCTGCACCAGCTTTTATTTTATTATTTAAAAAAAAATTTTTTTAAAAAAAATATTATTGCCAATGGTATGTCAGCGAACTTAATAAATTTTTATAATGGAATAGTGTTTTTAATTGCAGCAACAAATGTTTCAAGTACTGAATTTCAATTATTGATTATTTCTGCGAATGTAGCAATATATTCACTTTTATATTTGTACTTATATAAATTTAGGATTAAAAAAATCAAATAAATGATAGGGCACATAGTTCAGTGGTAGAACGCTACGTTGACATCGTAGAGGTCGTAAGTTCAATTCTTACTGTGCCCACCACCATAAAAATTAATTAATAAAAGAATAGTTTAATCATAGATGTTAAAATTAAAAAACCATCTCTAATCGCATTGACTTTTTTTCTTCCAGCAATTCTCGATCTTTCGTATGAAGAAATAGATGTGATTCTATAATTTTTCTTTATAGCTTTAATAGGCAGCTCTACACAAAACCGAAAGTCATTACTTTTTAATTTCAATTTTTTAGTTTTTTTTGTGTCACATAACACGTAAGTGTAAAGTATATCTGAAACTGGTAGCCCAAAGAAAATTTTTCCAAAAAGTGTAAATATTTTGTTTCCAATAAAGGTTATCCAAGTATCATCTTCACTTCCTGAATTTCTATTTTCGTATCTAGAGGCAAAAACCATATCGTAATTAGTTGAAGTTGCTTTTTTAACTATTTTTTTTATTTCTGATGGGTTAAATGAACCATCAGCATTAAAGATTATAAAATATTTTGTTTTTACTTTCTGTATTCCTTCTATAAGAGCATTTCCATAGCCTTTACCTTTTTGATAAACAATATTTACACGGAATTTTTTTGCACATTTCACCGTTTCGATATCTTTTTTTTCTAATATAATATAAGTTGTTATTCTATATTTCTTTAGCTCAATTAAAACTTTTGGTAATGACTCTTTTTCATATTTTGCTGGTATAATTAATGATAAATTTTTCATTTTTAATAAGATATATATTTTAATAAATTATGTTTGCAAATATTAGTTTTATTTTTTTCTTTTATCTATTTTTAATTACAATAATAGGTCATGGAAGGATATTTTCCTCTATTTTTTATCCTAATTTTTCAAAATTAAATTTTGGTTATCAAGGTCTACTAGGAATATTTTTTTTAAGTTTAATAGCAATGTTATCTAGTTTTTTCTTTGCCCATAGTTTTGTTTTTAATTGCTTTATTCTTGTTCTGGGTTTTATTGGTTTCTTTTTTAAACAAGATGAGGTTTATTTTAAAAAAAATATTAAGTTTTTATTATTAATTTCTTTATTATCTTTAATAGGATTGTACATATCTAAAAATCATGATGATTTTCCATATTACCACTTACCTTACTCATTAACATTAGTTGAAAATCAATTTATTATAGGAATGGGTAATTTAGGTCATGGTTATAGAACTCCATCTTCTATATTTTACTTTAATTCTTTATTTTATCTTCCTTATATAAAATACAATTTATTTCATGCCCATGGCCTTTATATAATAATATTTTTTAATATCGTTAGTCTCAAATTTATTTTTCAGAAAACTAAAAGTAAAAATTATGATTTTTTTTATTTTTTATATTTATTATCATTTATTTTTGTTAATTGTTTTTTCTACAGAATTGCTGAATTTGGAGCTGATAGAGCAGGTCAAATATTAGTCTTTTTAATTTTTATAAAATATTTTGAGATAATTAATTTCAACAACAAAACTGATAATATTAAAAATGATATAGTTCTACTAATTTTATTTACTGTTTTAGCTGCAAGCATGAAAGCTTATTTTTTCATATATTTTATTATCCCTACTATTTTACTATTAAACAAAAAAATATTTTTTACTTTTATTAATTTTGGATCTATGAAAATTTTATCTGTTTTTACTTTTTTTGTTTTAATGATATTTTCAATAAATTTTTTAAGCACAGGGTGTGCCCTTTATCCTGCAAAACAAACTTGCAATGAAAATTTACAATGGTCAATTAAAAAAGATGAAGTACAAAAAATGAAAGTACACTATGAATGGTGGGCTAAGGCTGGAGGAGGTTCCAATTATTCAGTTGATATAAAAAAAAAAGATTATGTTAAAAATTTTAAATGGATAAATAGCTGGATAGAAAAATATTTTTTTAATAAAGTTTCTGATTTTTTATTTGGTTTAGTCTTTTTATTAATTTTAACTTTTTATTTATTTTACAGAAATAATAAAAAAAAAATTAAAAAAAATTTTAATTATTTTATTCCCTTGATCTTATCTTCTATTTTTTTGATAGAATGGTTTTTATTTCATCCATCTTTAAGATATGGTGGATATGTCTTAATTTCTCTTACATTATTTATAGTTTTTAGTTTGTATTTAAGTAGTTTTAACTATTTCCATAAAAAAAATTATAAATTAACTATTTTTTTGATTTTTTTAACTTTCCTAGTTTATAATGGTAGAAATATATCAAGACTTAATCACGAAATTGCCAAATATAATTACGATATTCTTAATTACCCTTTTTTTTATGTACCAAATGTTAACTACAAACTTAGTTTCAACGAAAATGGAAAAAAAATTTATAATCCAATTGATGACATGTGCTGGGCCACTCCTACACCGTGCTCTAATAGGTCTAAAATTAAAATGATTTACATAAATAAATATAAATCCATAATAAAATAATGAATTATTATATTAGATTATTTCATTTATTATTTGCATTTTTTGACCAATTTACAAATAAAAAAATATGTAATTTTTTTAAAAAAAAAATTAAGGATAAAAAAATTACCTTAATTGATGTAGGTGGGCATAAAGGAGAAACAATAAACTTATATTCAAAAAATTTTACAATTGATAAAATATATTCTTTTGAACCAAATCCTTTTATTTATAAAAATTTAAAAGCAAAAAATAATAAAAATATTTTTACCTACAATTTAGGTGTTGGCAATGAAGAAAAAACAGAAGATTTAAATATTGTTGTTGATAGCCAGTCGTCAACATTTAATAAAATATCAGAACAATCAAAATATTTTTTATTAAAAAAAAAGTTGTTATTACCATTCTCAACAAAAAAATATAGCTTTAAACAATCTGTTAAGATTATAAAACTATCTAATTTTATTAATGAAAATAATATTAGCAAAATTGATATTTTAAAAATTGATACAGAGGGTTATGAGTATAATGTGTTAAAAGGAATTAATAATGATCATTTTAAATTAATAAATTTTATACTTCTTGAACACCATTATGATAATATGATTGATAAAGATTATAGTTTTTCTGATATATGCAATATCTTAAAAAAAAATAATTTTGCTCTAAAATTTAAATCAAAAATGTATTTTAGAAAGACGTTTGAGTATATTTTTGAAAATTTAAATTGATGAAATATTGATTTTTAAATATAAAAATATGAAAGTTTAAATTTATGAAAAAAAAAGTTGCACTTATATTTGGAGTAACAGGCCAAGATGGATCTTATTTAGCTGAATTTTTAATAAAGAAAAAATATATTGTTCATGGTGTAAAAAGAAGATCTTCATCTATAAACACAAATAGAGTAGACCATATTTACCAAGATCCACATGAGTCTAAAAGAAATTTTATTTTGCATTATGGCGATATCACTGACTCAACATCTGTATCTAAAATTATTAAAGCAGTAAAACCTGATGAGATATATAATTTAGCAGCTCAATCTCATGTAGCAGTTTCATTTGAAGTTCCGGAGTATACGGCTAATGCAGATGCCTTGGGAGCTTTAAGAATATTAGAAGCAATTAAATTTCACAAGATGGAAAAGAAAACTAAATTTTATCAAGCAGGTACTTCTGAAATGTTTGGAAAAGTTCAATCCATTCCACAAAATGAAAAAACAAATTTTTATCCACTAAGTCCCTATGGT
>CEUA01203424.1_pt1 | contig 11635 bp, 9 predicted proteins | sample 361541 | NCBI WGS metagenome assembly CEUA01 (sample SAMEA2623079, study PRJEB7988) | marine metagenome | isolation source: saline water (ENVO:00002010), including
CCAAGTGATTAACAGTCACCCGCTCTGCCAGCTGAGCTACGCCGGATACTACAAATTCCAGAAAGAAAAAATTACGGCTGCACTCCTAAAGTGTCAAGAAGCCTATCCTAATCGGTATAATATTCTTTAAGCGTATCAGCCCGAGCAGGATGACGTAACTTACCCAAAGCTTTCTCTTTTATTTGCCGTACTCTCTCCCTAGTCCGTCCCACATAAGATCCGATTTCTTCCAACGTCATGGCTTCATGTCCGTCAAGACCGTAATACATACGAAGGACTCTGGCCTCGCCTTCAGTAAGCGTATGCATGGCTCGTTCAATCTCACCCTTTAACTGCTCGTCTGACAAGACCTCATCGCTGCATGGCACATTTTCATCGGGTAGCAAATCCCCGAAACAACGGTCGGGTTCAGAATCATCACACGGCATTTCCATGGATACAGGACGTTGAGCCAATCTGGTGAGCAATTCCATATCCGATGCGTTAATCTCTAACTCATCTGCCACTTCTTCAGATTCAGGAGGCCGACCCAGACGTTGTTCCAGCTTATTGAAGGTCTTATTTACCCGAGTCAATTCACCAATACGGTTGAGTGGTAGCCGCACAACCCTGGACTGTTCAGCCAATGCCTGAAGAATGGATTGCCGTATCCACCATACAGCGTAAGAAATAAACTTGAAACCTTTGGTCCCATCAAATCTCTTAGCGGCTATCATCAACCCAAGATTTCCTTCATTGATAAGATCAGAAAGCGGGAGCCCCAAATTTTGATATTGCTTTGCTACACTAACGACGAAGCGCAAATTTGCTTGGACTAAATTTGCAAGCGCTTCCTCATCCCCTTCCTTAATTAAACTAGACAACTTAACTTCAGTTTCCGCAGATAACCCGACGGAATCTTCTATCTCATGAAAATAACGATCAACTAGTGAATCAGTCTGTAAGGTCGTCATAACGTGCTGCCCTCCTCGATGAACAAGCCATTAAGGGGAGTTAGTACAGCTGGCTATGTTACAACTTTTAGTAAAGTTTATATTGCTATCACGGACACCGGGGATAATTCTCTGTGCATCCAAGTACGCCAATTGGGGAATAACAAGTGGGGTATTGGCGTAACCGTAATAAATATAACAACATTTGTTGATTCATCACAAGATCATTTCAATGATTTTTTTTATTTTTTTTCATAGAACAAAAATAAGTAGGAAAATCAAGTTTTGATGAAATGATCACTACTCAGAACGCAAAGCACGCTTGGCCAAATTCACACATCGTTCTAAATCAAAATCTCTAAGTAGAGTAATCTTTTGTGCTTCAAGAGATCCTTCTGCATGAATTGCCAAGAGTTCGTTGTATCCACCAAAAGCAGATGCCGTTAAATCTCGTACAAGATTTAGAGCGCGCAGTCTTTCTTCGGCTGATACATCATTCCCCCCCAAAAAGCGCTCTATATATGGACCGGTCTCGGGACTAAACACATCTTCCTCAGCCGGCCCAGTTACGACAAGGCCTCCAGCTATATCCTGAACCCAAGAGACGGCCTCGTGATAACCATTGGCAAAATGATACTTTGCAAGGTTTGTCTGAGTTACATTTGGTATAACTGCACCTGTATCCTGTTCGACACATCCATGCGCAGCAGCCAAGCTTAAACCGCGAACAGTCTCCGTATAAGTAATTAGTTTTGTTAGCTTATCTCTTACATGACTCGCTTTAGCTATTCCGTTGTAGTGTGCTAAGAGTGCAGCTGCTCCTATAAACAGATCACAAAGCGGAGGTTTATAAGAGACGGCTGTAAACCGGTGATATTCAACAAAAGTATTGGCTAGCGGACCAGCATATTGCCATTCACCTTTTAAAAATACGTTTTCATTTGGAATAAATACATCATCAAAAATGGTTAACGTATCTATCATTCTATGACGAGAGCTGATAGGATGATGAAAATTACTTATCGGCGGAGAGCCGAAAGGACTCGCTATAAGTTTGATTCCAGGAGCATTTACAGGAACAGCAAAAGAAACGGCATAAGCCCCGTCATTCTCTCCAAAAGCCCTTGTGGGTAAAACAATTATTCGGTCAACATACGGTGCACAGGTCGTATGGGCTTTTGCACCCCGCACTACGATTCCATCTGGCCGTTCCTCTACAATTCGAACATAGTAATCAGCATGTTCCTGATCAGACGGCAGCAGTGATCTATTTCCTTTAACATCCGTTTGAGCTACTGCTAAGCTGAAATCGTTGATCTTACACTGCTGATGAAAAGCTTTTAATCGACTTCGATATTCTGTGCCATATTCCGAATCGATTTTATTAGTTATTAAGTCTAAAGCAAAGATAGCATCGGTTCCGATCTCTTTTATCAGAAGCACGACAGCATCAGCAAGTCGCGTGGATTCTTCAATCATTCGCCTTCTATTTAACAGATCGTCAGAGCTTACAGGAATCTTAAAATACCGACTACAAAACTGCTTTAATTCTGGATCATCCCAAACATATAATTCGCTGTTTTCAGGGCGCTCTGCTAATTCGTAGTCTAAAGCTACATGTTCGACACCAATCCCAAGATCCTCATGCGCAACGACATCTTCAACTAGCTCGCCTCGGTAGTATATTACTCTTCCATCTTTAAGACCTTCTTTAAATTCGGCAGGGCTTCTTAGAGCCATAATTAATCTCCGTCATTTAATTTCTTAAACGCTTTCCAGTGCCAAGGGTATAGACAATTCGTTCGCGTGTTTTATCGGTAGCCGCTAACGCATGAAACGCTTCCCTCTCACCCGTTAATATTTCATCTCGAGAAACCTCTCGTTCCTCACCTAAACCACCACACAAGACAAAGGCAATAGCCTTGCCAACAACCATGTCATGCGTCGTGATAACGTTATTTTCGAATTGATCTTCAACCCACTTAGATATCAATTCGAATCCATTTTTACCAGATACTTTGACAAGACGTGAACTGCTTATGCCAACATCCAACTCCCTCATCGAATGAGCTTTTTCAACTGCACTTGCAAGCGGAACTTCATTACCGAATTCTATTGTATCTCCTTCGAGCAGATACCCAACCTCCTTAGCCCCAAATGCACTCTGACTCGGCGTACCTGTAAAAATCACCTGGAATTCTTTTAAGAGATCACAACCTGCTGCAACTCGTTCGACTCGGTGAAGAATACCCCCACCCGACGGAACGAGACCTACCCCACTTTCAACTAAACCGATACGGGCCTCGGAAGAAACAAATCGTACATTTGAAGCCAAAGAAAATTCACACCCTCCTCCCAGACAAAGACCGTGAACAGCTGCAATTATGGGAATAGGACTATTAATCAACATTTGAGTAGCCTGTTGAAAATTTAATAAGAATTGATCCAGCCTATTTTCGCCCTGTTCACAAAGATCCAAAATTTGGCGAAGATTTGCACCTACTGAAAAATTTTCACCCTGGCCACATAAAACTACTGCACTGAACATGGAATCTGAAATTGCCTTATGAACAATCTCTAAAGACTCATTTCCAAGTGCATTGAGTTTTCCCTGCAGAACCAATACACCGACATCATCTCCCGCATCCCAAAGATAGGCTCCACTATTACCTAGGATCTTTTTGCTCACATCTGATTTTAAAGGCACTTTTTTCGAATCGGAGATCTTCTCCCAAGACTTACTCAATGGAGAGAAAACTTCTACAACTTCAGTATTACGATATATTCCACCATTCGGTGAATTCTTATAAAAATCGGTCAACCAATCAATTTCGGTTGTATTCGCGATTTTCAATGCCTCCTCGACCCTATCCCTGCCCAAAGCATCCCAAATTTCAAATGGACCCACTTCCCAATTAAATCCATATTTCATCGCTTTGTCTATATCAAAAAATGATTCGGAGATCGACTCAGCGTGAAACGAAGTATATGCGAGAAGTTCCGATAAATGTTGTCGAACAATTGGTCCCCATTTTCCAGTATTATCCCACAAGTCTGGAAAACTATTACCCAATAATCCCTTTGGAGCCGATAGGCCTTCTATCTTTGCAATCTCAAATGACTCATAAGTCATTGATTCCAAATTGAGCTCCAGAACAGATCGACCCTCTTTACGATAAAAACCGGTACCCGATTTAACACCCAACAATCCTTTATCTAACATCTTTCGAATACATTTCGGCGGCTGAAGCACTTTTTGTCCCAGTTCCGTGGTCTCCGAATTCAAACTGGTTTGCGCTACAAGTTGTAACGTATCGATCCCGATTAAATCACATAATCGAAGAGTAGCACTTGAAGGACGTCCTAATAATGGACCGGAGAGAGCATCTGTTTGGGCAACACTTATGTTGTTTTTCTCCATTAAATGTATCAGAGAAAATATAGAAAAAACACCTAATCGATTCGCTATGAAATTTGGGGTATCACGCGCTCGTACAACCACCTTGCCCAAATTCGAACATAGAAAATCAGAAACCTTCGAGAGACATTCCAAGTCTGTTTTGGATGTAGGAACGAGCTCGACCAAACGCATCTGGCGAGGCGGGTTAAAAAAATGAACACCGAGAAAACGTTTGGAAAAAGCTGGCGACCGTCCTTCTGCAAGTTGAGAAATAGAAAGGCCAGAAGTATTGCTGGTAATTACGGGGAGAGAAGCCCCCTCAATATCTATTTGAGATAACACCTGTCTCTTTACATCAAGATCTTCAATTACTGCTTCAATAATCCAATCTACTTGTTCGAGAGAAGAAATATCAGCAATAGATCCACATTCAATCGAACGGGCATGACCCGGTATATAAAACGGTGAATTCTTTGATTCTGCAGACTCGATCGCATTTTCAGCTCTTGATCCCGAGTGCATTCCTTCTTCATCAACATCCAATAAAAGCACACGTTTGCCTGCTGCAGATAATAGAGCCGCAATTTGAACACCCATTACCCCAGCCCCCACCACGGCCACAGACCGAGGCCACTGCATCACGGTATTTCAACCTCCACAATAGGGGCATTTACCCGCAAGATATCAGAGATATTTATGAGATTTTCTTCATTTTTAACCTGATCCAAAGCCGAAGTAAGATCGGAAACCCGATCAAAAGCGCCAAGCTTCAATAACTGTAATACCCACAAGGGTGAATACCCCTCTTGATTCGGTAAGCGCGTTGCCACATTGTGAGTCAAATATCTATTGCCTGGCTCTAAAGCAAATCCGTCCAATTCGTCTCTGTTGTTTTCAAAAAAGGCATACATTTGCGGCGTGTTTACCTCACCTGCACCAAAATCTATAAGAGCTGGTGAAAAACGGTTTTCAAATAACAGATAATTTACAATCTGTCCACCAAACCAACCCTGTAGTGGTAACGCTGGTTGAGTAGAAGAAAAGCGCTTTCGAGCCCTCGAGCCCATAGGCACCATTACGCAATGTTCCACAATCTCTCCAGCCGTTATTTCCCACCCACCTTGAAGAATCTCCTCAACGCTAGTAATTGAATTCGGAACAAAATTCACATCATCTATACGAACTGTATGCAATAACCAAAAGTCGCTGTAATCTTTTTCTCCAGGAACCCTGTCAAATACAGGAAGTTGATCTGAGATTAAGTAACCACGCCTATCAACAAACTCGTACACCGAACCGGGTGATCGAGGACGAACATCAAAATTATAGAATCCAACAATTTCACCATTGGGCCCAAAGCCACGTTGAAAGAACGGACTAGTATCAAAATCTATCGGCTCATTGGGCCCAGGAAGAGTCTCATCTTCACTACGTCTGAAAAACAAAGCCATATCATCACTAAATCGGTCTACTTTTACCGTTGGAAGATAGGAAGGAAAATGAGCAACAATCTGAACTCCACCACCGACAACCTCGACCGTCAATCGCGCAAGCAAATCTTCTCTAATGTCAGACAATAAAATATTTTCAAATATAACAAGTGACTCAGCGCTATACCCTTTCACAAGAAAGGGTTGATTAATCCCCGTTGGAACATCGGTAATGATTCGTTCTAATCTACCAGACATCGAGAAAGCACCCAAAAGCGTATCCGCTTCTGAGCCGCCAAAGATTTCCAGTTGAACTACCTCGTTAGGAAAAATTGCGATCACCTCGATACTGCCTCTCAATCGCGTCATTTGTACACCAACCTGACCATCAAAAGGCTCACTCAAACGGAGTGTGTCCAACCCTACAAATGTCAGAATACCTCCAGCATCGAACGCTTCAATTTTTACAATTTTTTCTAATGCAGTATCTACATTATTGAAACGAACGCGACCCGTTGCGCCAACTAAGTCCATTGTACCACGAATCGCAAAATCGGAACCCAAGTCAGACAGTTCATAGCGGATTTCTACAATGCGATCAACCAGATCATTCTTATCTAAATCTATGAAGTTGGCAAGAAGCGAGAATGATGCTCTACCTTGAGTTAATACTGGATCGGATGGATTTGAGCGATCAACCTTACCACATGACCACGCCACACAAACCAAAAATAGTATCCGGCTTAAGAGCGAAAATTTATGATGTATAAACTTTTTGTTTTCGAGGGTCACTTGCACGTTTTCCATTGTGTTCATCTAATGTATAGAACACAATCCTCCATTTCTTATCTGTTACAGGGAAACCATTTTTATAATCTCTTTTTTGCGTCTGATTTATTTTGAATTCCTACTTCTGATTCTGATTCTGATTCTGATTCTGAAACCGCTCAGGCTACTATCTCATTCTCAACAACATCCTTGAATATTTCTGGAAATGTTTTTTGCACCAACCAAAAGACTCCCGAAGCTATAGCAGTAGCCACAATGACCCAGTACATAGCTTTACAAAATGGTTGTACCCAATCTCCTTCTGAAATTGTAGTTGCTGCAATTATTGAAAGAAAAGCAACTAGAACAACCCCGGTCAGGAATCGGCCAAGAGCTTTATAAACAGTCATCAAATCACCCATTAAGCACACCTCATTTCCAATAGTTTTATCGGCATTCCACACTCTTCCTATACCCAACAATACGAACATACTTCTCTAAAGTCAGCTACGACCTGCAATCCAGTCGACAGAGGAAAGTCTAACTTTTTCATCTAACGCGAGTATCGTTTCTATATCTTCAGCTTTTTCATGACCATGTAAGGACAACATATCCGAATTTAATTCGAATATGTCTAAGAACGAGATTTTTCTGTCAAGAAATGACGCAACCGAGACCTCATTTGCCGCATTGAGGACCGTTGGTGCACCTTGGCCTGCTCGTCCGGCCATGTAGCACAGTTCTAAGCATGGAAAATTAACGCGATCAGGTTCGGCAAAACTTAATTTACCAACCTTAGTTAAATCTAGAAAACCCAGCGGCGACGCAAATCTATGGGGAAACGTTAAAGCATATTGAATGGGAAGACGCATATCCGTCTCTCCCATGTGGGCAAGTATACTGCCGTCAACCAATTCAACCAACGAATGAACAACAGACTGACGGTGCACCACCACTTCAACATGATCGATGGATACGTTAAACAAACAAGCCGCCTCGATAACTTCAAACCCTTTATTCATAAGCGTTGCAGAATCAACAGATATCTTATCTCCCATTTCCCAAGTAGGATGCTGCAAAGCTTCTTCCGGCGTTATATCACCCATTTCAGATATCTTCCTATCCCTAAATGGGCCACCAGAAGCAGTAAGAATGATTCTTCGCAGTGCGCTCTCTTCTTCGCCACGCAAACATTGCCATATCGCATTCGGTTCGCTATCAAGAGGCAAAATTTCACCTCCATAATTTCGCGCCGCTTCCATAATTAGTGAACCTGCCATTACTATAGGCTCTTTGTTGGCAATTGCAACAATTTTACCTGCCTCTAAAGCAGCTAATGTGGGGCGAAGTCCAACAGATCCGACCAAACCATTAATCACTATATCTGCATCACTCTGGCTTGCTAAAGCACAGAGTCCATCACTACCACTAAATATTTCACCAGGGAAATTTTCTGCCATATCAGAGACATCGTCAGCCTCTCCTACACATACGTAGGATGGATCCCATTCCCTCACAAGCTCTGACAGTTTTCCTAATCGACGTCCACCACTTAAACCCAGGACATTAAACTCCCCACCGAGATGCCGTAAAACATCGAGAGTACTATCACCAATTGAGCCAGTTGCGCCTAATATGACAACATTTTTCACGATAACTAAACTTAGTTAGCAGTTACAGGTTTTCTCTGATCTCGAGATCCATTTCGGCGATGGCCACCTCTCCGGCCATTTCCCGAATTGCGCGGTCCCCGACCATTTCGATTACGACCTACATGTCTAACAGAGCGGGTTTCACGAACTACCATTACTTTAACTTCGCCGGCAAAAGTCAGTTCGTTTTTTACGCGATCTGCTATTTCAAAGGCAAGTATCTCTGCGTCGTCATCTCCTACCTGATCACCTTTAACCATTACTCGAATTTCACGACCGGCATTTATAGCATAAACATCCCTAACACCTGTAAACGAATTTGCCACCTCCTCTAAGCGCATGATACGCTGTGCATACCCTTCCAAATCCTCTCTCCGACCACCAGGTCTAATTGACGAGATGGTATCAGCAGCTTTAACGAGAAAACAAATAGCCGACATACGTTCATTATCCTCATGATGCTCAGCTATAGCCTCTTTTACAACAGGATGCTCATTAAATCGATTACCCAACTCTATACCTAGTTCGACGTGAGACCCCTCCATCTCTCGGCTTACCGTTTTTCCGATATCGTGTAGCAACCCTGCCCTTTTGGCCAAGTTTACATCTAACCCTACTTCCGCTGCCATTAGACCAGACAAGTGCGCAACTTCCAAGCAGTGCTGCAATAGATTCTGCCCAAAGCTAGTACGGTATTTTAACATTCCAACAGAATGGGGGAGTTCCGGATGATGTCGATTAGCTCTAATCTCTGTCAATGCCTTTCGACCTTCAGAGATCATTTCCTTTTCCAAAGCCTTTTGACACTGCCCGACAACATCTTCGATTTTATTAGGGGTGAAGCCTCCATCTTTAATCAATTTCACCATTGCACGAGAAGCAATTTCTCTTCTGGCTGGATCATAGGAAGATAAGATGACAGTCTCCGGAGTATCATCAACCACGACTTTTACCCCTGTAGCAGCCTCAAATGTTCGAACATTGCGACCTTCTTTGCCAATTATCCTACTTTTAATACCCTCATTGGGTAAAGGAACACTTGAAGTCGTAACTTGAACGGCCTCATCGACAGCGCACCGTTGAATCGCCATCGCTATAATCTTCTTGCCCTCTCGTTCAGATTCTTCTTTTGCCCGAACTCTTTCCGCACGAATAATCGCAGCAGATCGTGCTTTAACATCTCCAGACACCTTTTCTATAAGGTACTCTCGTGCGTCATCCGCACTAATACCTGATAATAATTCAAGTTTCTTGGTATACTCCTCTATCTTTGCAGTTATCTCACCTTCCCGTGACAGCGCTCTTTTTTCGCGTTGTACAAGATTGTTCTCTTTTTGTTTTGCTTTGTTTAGTTCAACACTCAACTCTTCGCGCCCTTGCTTGACATCTGCTTTAGCCCGAAAGATCTTATTTTCTGTGTCTCCTAATTGCTCTTCCTTGTCCTGTAATTCCTCCAACTTAGTTGCGTGTTCTCCATATAACTTCTCTTTCTCTTCAAGGAGTTGCATACGCTCCGAACGATCTTCTTCAGAAAGTTTATCCTTTATTCGTTTTTCCACATCTTTTCTATATATCGCCTGCCGACTCCGCCATAGTATGTTAGCCAAAACAAAACCCAACGATATTCCTAACAAAACTAAGCCAACACCCGGCAACAAATATGTCATATCCGAATTCATCGTTGACCAATTCCTTTTTTACATAACAAGATACTTCAATTCGAAAATATTCAATAAATCCAAAAAACTACAAGGTTCACAGTTTCGCCTTTTCAACTGCTTCTTCAATCATAGAGTCTCTAGTTTTTTCTTCCGACCACATTTGTTGGTATTCTAAAGCCAAGGTATCTATAGGATCGAAATAATAAAAATGATCACCTGGTCGAACAGAAGGACTGGTATAAACAGCAACACCAGTGGCAGGGTCATAGTATTCGTAGGAATGTACATTACGCTTGCCTCCCCCTCCCATAGTATCCAACACAAAATTCGGCGTGTTATATCCCGCTGTAATTCCTCGGACTTTCTTTTCTAAGTCCAGAGCAGTCTGTAACGTTGTGCGCAAATCTTCTACACCTCGAACCATATCATGAAGGAAAACATAATAGGGTTTAATTCCGATCCACCCAAGCCTACGAATTAATCGTTGCATCGTATCAAAATCATCATTAACGCCCCGCTGAAGTACTGTCTGGTTTCGCACAACCATTCCCTCATTGATGAACCGCTCCAAACCTGATCTTGTAATGGCAGTTATTTCATTAGGATGATTAAAATGAGTATGAAGAGCTACTTCTTTGCCCTGTTTACGTCCTTTAACAGCCAGTTGTATGAGCGAGTTTCTCCAATCATGATCCATCAACAATTTTTGCGGCATAACCGCGGGCGCTTTAGTAGCAAAACGCATCCGTTGGATATGTGGAACATCGATTAGCCTTTGACCGATATATGTTATGCTTTCACCACGTAGATTAGCCACATCTCCACCACTTACGACAACATCCTCGATTTCTTTGTGACTTTCGATATAAAGGAAAACATCTTCCCACCTTTCACGTTGAGCACCGAAATGTACTTTCTCGACATCCTCTGTATCCAATCCTATCGCGTATGAACGTGTGCAAAAGCGGCAATAAACTGGGCATTTGTCCAACGCCAAAAATAATGCTCTATCAGAATAGCGATGGGTGAGTCCAGAGACAGGCGAATCCTCGATTTCATTCAGAGCATCGAGGTGAAGATTCGGATGGTCCTTTTTCGCCGTTGATCCCAGAGGCAAAAACTGAATTCGTAATGGGTCAGAATACGGGTTCTCCCAATCAATTAGTGAAAGAATGTATGGAGAAATTCTGATGCTCATTGGCGAATGACGAATCCCATCTTCTACATCCGCATAAAATTCCGCACCGACTATATCACCTAAGACCTGCTTTAACTTGCCAACACTTGTTACACAATTTCGGCTTTGAAAGCGATGATCGTTAAATTCGTTCGTACTCAGATCCGCATAGCATGGTACAGATCGCCAAAATTCTCCATCTAATAGTGTGCGATGGCTAAAGTCGAACACCAAATCTGCGGAATTTGATGAACTTTGGGCAATAATTTCGGTTTGACTCATTTACTTGCTATGCTCCTATTTTTTAAACTATTTTCTGATAAGTTCAAAGAATTCATCACGAACACGGGGCTCTTCGAAGCACCCTCTAATTGCTGAAGTAGTAGTTTCAGCGCCAGTTTTCTCAACCCCTCGCATCTCCATGCATAAATGCCTTGCCTCAAGCACTGCCATAGCCCCCGATGGGTGAAGTTTGTCATCAACAAAATCTACTATTTGTTCAGTGAGGCGCTCCTGTAACTGAGGCCTCCTTGCGTAGAATTCAACAATACGTGCAATCTTGCTTAACCCAATAATTTTTTCTTGAGGGATGTAGGCAATGTGGGCGCGTCCAAA
>CEUA01016837.1_pt1 | contig 11626 bp, 2 predicted proteins | sample 361541 | NCBI WGS metagenome assembly CEUA01 (sample SAMEA2623079, study PRJEB7988) | marine metagenome | isolation source: saline water (ENVO:00002010), including
TTTCCATCTGGATGAGGGCCATCTTCAGGATCAGGATAATTTCTATTTAAGTCTACCCAATTAGCATTATAGCGTGTTGCAGAGTTAACACTTTGATTTCCACCAAAATATGCGCCATCAGGGTTTGCTAAAGGGTTAATCCAGATATCTATGTTGTCTACAAGCTCTGTTAACCTTGAATCATTTGTATATCCATTTAGGATATAGTCTATTAATCTTAGACTCAATATATATCCTGCTAGTTCATCGCCATGCATTGAAGAAGTATAAAGAAATGAAGGTTCATTCTCTTTATTGCCTACATTATCTGATATCTGTACTATTAAAATCTCTCTTCCAGATCCTAAGGTGCCTAAGCTGTGTGTCTTGCAAATTTCAGGGAAAGAATCGCTAAAAGCAAACATCATATCTACATATTCTTGATACGTTGGGTAGTAGTTCCAATTGTTTTTGCTCTCCTGTTTGAGATTTAGGGGTTTGTGGGGGATAATTGTGTAATCAATTTGAAGTTCTAGAAATTTTACAAATTCTTTTTTATTAGCATAAGCAAAAGCTAAATCGGCATTTGTCTTATGGTCTATTGATACTATATCTGATATAATATTTAATTGGTGCTTGTTTGTATACTCAAACGAGAAATATATTTCTCCTCTTTCTGAGAATAAATCATCAATATTCTGTGTGAACCCTATGAATGGTATAAGTAAAAGAAAAACGATATTTTTATTCATCTTTCATATTTTTTAGCGTTTCACTAACTGCATCTTTATGTATTGTAAAAGTCATCATTTTTAGTTTGATAAAATCTTCATGATAAAAATAGTAACCAGGAAATTGGCCATTTCTAGATCCACTTCCACTATCTTTTATTAAAAACCACCAGTCATTATTGCTGTCAATTTTATATCCAATTAAATGTATAGCATGATCATCAGTTGTAGTCCCATTTGAAAAACGGAATTGCCTCGCATTCTCATCAATATAATCTGATGGAATATCATAGGAAGGAATCATTGCAACGTCATGAGTCGAGGAGTATCCACTTTCAGAGACATCACCGCCAATTGCCATAGAGTAGCCATTCTTGATTGCATTCTTAATTGAAGACATAAAATCATTAAGTGGTATATTGTAGTATTCATCAGATCTCCACCAATTATCGGGAACTTTATACTCTTGTTTACTCCAATAGGGTTTTTGCATAAGGCTCATAAAATCAATGTAATCATCCGGTTTGATTTTCGATACATTTTTTAAAAATGCTTTTGGTGTATAAATTTTGCCCTTGTAGTTAAATGATTTCGGAGGAGCCCCCATATAATAATCTAGAATTGCTTTGATATTACCTAAAATTGCTGTCTCATCCCAGAAATTAGTTTCTTTACAGTTTTTAAGATAACTTTTAATCTCTGCAAACATTTTGGCATGATTATAATATGGTTGATCAGATGGTTTTCCTTCATAAGCTTCAAAAGGAACAATCCCATATATTTTCATCATCCTTTGTACTGCATTTGTTTCTGACCCTTCACCTATATGAGTTTCTCCTCTTGTTCTTATATATCTTCTTGCTTTTTCTAGATATTCAAAATATACAGTATATAACTCCGATAATTTAATATTCTTTCCTGTTGTTCTAAGGATTTCACTTTCATAAAATGAAGTAGTTGAGAAACACCAGCAAGTACCTGTATTTCCTTGTGATATAGGATCCTCAGATGGCACAATAATAAAATCTTCTATATTTTTTGGTATATCTTTTCCGTCAAATGCCATTTTAAAGGATTTCTTTTCCTCTTTTTCTTTTTCTATATATTTGTTAGATTCACTTATTATTTTACCATAAAAAGGATTAGAGTAAATTTCAAATTTACCTTTATCTTGGGCTATTGCAGTTGAGACAGTTAGTAATAATACACCTATTATATTTTTCATAATCTTAATTTTTAATTTCTTACATGTTCCTTCTGTATTGTCCTCCAACTCCAAATAATGCATTAGTAATCTCTCCTAATGAACATACTTTTGCTACATCCATTAATGTCTCAAAAATATTTTTATTTGACATTGCAGTTTCTTGTAATTTCTTTATTAGAATAGATGTCTCTTCCTTACTTCCTTTATGTAGCTCCCTAAGCATGGTAATCTGATATTTTTTTTCTTGATCTGTAGCTCGAATAACTTCTTCAGGTATAATAGTAGGAGATCCTTTTTTATTTAAGAAAGTATTTACACCAATAATTGGGTACTCACCAGTGTGCTTTAGACTTTCGTAATGTAGACTTTCTTCTTGTATTTTACTTCTCTGATACATAGTCTCCATTGCCCCAAGAACTCCGCCTCTCTCTGTAATTCTATCAAATTCTTGAAGTACTGCTTCTTCTACTAAATCTGTAAGTTCTTCAATAATGAATGCGCCTTGTATTGGGTTTTCATTTTTTGCGAGTCCTAATTCTTTATTAATAATTAGTTGAATAGCCATTGCTCTCCTTACTGACTCCTCAGTAGGGGTAGTTATAGCTTCGTCGTAAGCATTTGTATGTAAAGAATTGCAGTTGTCATAAATAGCATAAAGTGCCTGGAGCGTAGTTCGGATGTCATTAAAATCTATCTCTTGAGCATGTAATGATCTTCCTGATGTTTGGATATGATATTTTAACATTTGCGCTCTTTCGTTAGCACCATATTTTTTTCTCATAGCTTTTGCCCATATTCTTCTGGCTACACGTCCAATGACAGCGTATTCTGGATCTACTCCATTACTGAAAAAGAAGGATAGGTTTGCTCCAAATTCATCAATATCCATTCCTCTGCTGAGATAATACTCAACATAAGTAAAGCCATTTGCAAGTGTAAAAGCTAGCTGTGATATTGGATTAGCACCTGCTTCAGCTATATGGTATCCTGATATTGAGACAGAATAAAAATTCCTAATTTTATTTTTAATAAAATATTCTTGGACATCTCCCATCATTTTTAGTGCAAATTCAGTAGAGAAAATACAGGTGTTCTGTGCTTGATCTTCCTTTAAAATATCAGCTTGTACTGTTCCTCTAACCTTTGCTAGGGTATCGCTCTTAATTTTTTGGTAGATATCATTATCTAGAACTTGATCACCTGTTACCCCAAGTAGAAACAGCCCTAGCCCATTATTACCTTCAGGTAATTCTCCTTGATATTCAGGGCGTTTCACTTTTTTATTATTATAAATTTCTTTTATTTTATTATTTATTTCTTTTTCTAACCCATTTTTTTTAATGTATTTCTCGCACTCTTGATCAATAGCAGCATTCATAAAATATGCCAATAACATAGGGGCTGGGCCATTAATGGTCATACTAACAGATGTCATAGGGTCTGCAAGTTCAAAGCCAGAATATAATTTCTTTAGATCATCTAAGCAGCATATAGAAACACCAGCATTACCAATTTTACCATAAATGTCTGGTCTCTTGCCAGGGTCATTACCGTAAAGTGTTACTGAATCAAAAGCTGTTGACAATCTTTTGGCTGGCATATCTAAACTTACTAGATGGAATCTTTTGTTTGTGCGTTCTGGACCACCTTCTCCAGCAAACATCCTTGTGGGATCTTCACCTTCTCTTTTAAATGGAAAAAGACCTGCTGTAAAAGGGAATTTCCCAGGAACATTTTCCTGTAATTGCCATTTTAACAAATCTCCCCATGCTTCATATTTTGGTAATGATATTTTAGGAATAGAAGTTCCTGAAAGTGAGGTGGTATGAGTGTCAATTGCTAGTTCTTTTCCTCTTACTTTGTATTTAAAAACTTCATTACTGTATTTGTTTTGAATATCCCGCCATGATTCAATTAGGATTTTATTTTTAGGATCTAGGTTTAGCAAAAGTTGTTCGTATTCTTTCTTTATTTCAACTTTAGTGTTAATAGAAGTGCTGTCCAGAAGATCAAGTGTTTTCTGTAGTGCATATAGTTTTTGTGCAATCTCTTTTTGCTCTACAACCCATTTGTCATATGATTTATTGCTTTCTGAGATTTCAGATAGATATCGCACTCTATTTGGTGGAATAACAAATATTTTTTCACTCATTTCATCCGAAATTTTTAGAGTTGGAGTAAAACCCCCTATTTTATTCTCCGAAAATTTATTAATGATTGCTTGATATAAAGAATTTGTTCCAGGGTCATTAAATTGTGATGCAATCGTGCCAAAAACAGGCATAGATTCTACTTTATCTTGAAAGAGATTGTTATTTCTTTGGTATTGTTTCTTTACATCTCTTAGTGCATCTAGACTGCCTTTTTTGTCAAATTTATTAATAGCAATAATATCTGCAAAGTCAAGCATATCAATTTTTTCCAACTGAGTAGCAGCACCATATTCTGGTGTCATTACATATAAAGAGATGTCAGAATGTTCAATTATTTCTGTGTCAGATTGACCAATACCAGAGGTCTCTAATATTATTAGATCATAATTGGCCACCTTTAAAATGTCTATTGCATCATTAACATGTGCTGAAAGCGCAAGATTTGCCTGTCTGGTAGCCAAAGATCGCATGTAAACTTGATCTGATTTTATAGAGTTCATTCTAATTCTATCTCCAAGTAGCGCACCACCAGTTTTCTTTTTTGATGGATCTACTGAGATAATTGCAATATTTTTATTTGGAGAATCTATGATAAACCTTCTTACAATTTCATCTACTAATGAAGATTTTCCTGCGCCCCCCGTTCCTGTAATTCCTAATACTGGTGTAGAAGACTTACTTCCAATTTCTCTTATCTCAGATAAAACCTTAGCATGTCTTTCAGGGCAGTTCTCTGCTGCTGATATCATACGAGAGATAGCATTCACATGCCTTTTTTTAATCTCAGATATTTGGCCTTCTAATTTTTCTCCTACTAAGAAATCAGCACTTTTTATTAGATCATTTATCATCCCTTGCAATCCCATCTCTCTTCCATCATCTGGGTGGTAGATACGTGTGATTCCATATGCTTCAAGTTCTTTTATTTCATCAGGTAAAATAGTCCCACCACCTCCAGCAAATATTTTAATTTGTGTAGCTTTCTTTTGTTTTAACAGATCATACATATATTTCAGGTACTCTGTATGTCCTCCCTGGTATGAGGTCATTGCAATTGCATTAGCATCTTCTTCAATTGCACAATTGACTACTTCCTCAACACTTCTGTCATGTCCTAGATGTATAACTTCACAACCTGTAGCTTGGATAATTCTTCTCATGATGTTGATTGCAGCATCATGGCCATCAAAAAGGGAGGCAGCCGTTACAATCCTTACTTTATTTTTTGGGATATATTTCTCTTCTTCTTGCATGCTAAGAATTTAATTTAGATGGCAAAGATAGTAATTAGTTGATAATTTAATGGTGATTAATATGCATGGTATCTATGGTTGTAATCGGCTTTTATTCTACTATAGATTTATTTCTATAATATTTGTTTTGGAACTATATGCTGTATATATCTATATATAGCTGAAATACAGTCTTTTAGTTTGTTTAATGGTGTGTATTTTAGATGTGTGATAATTGAAAACTATTTTGTATTTTAGTGCCGTATTACGACAATACAATTTTAATAAAACTGAAACGAGTATTTTGAAGAGATTTTTACTAGCTTTCTTTTGTCTATTATTTAGTTGTTCTGTTTTTGGGCAGAATACATTGTTAGTTCCCTCACAGTATCCTTTAATTCAGGATGCAATTAATGCATCCTCAAATGGGGATATTGTTTTAGTATCACCAGGGAATTATAGCAGTATTGATATTATTGATAAAGAGATTACCATAGCTTCACTTTTTTATACAACGCAAGACTCTGCATATATAGGTTCGACAATAATTGATGGTGCAAATAGTAATACGGTTGTTGAGATTGATGGTGGATCTGGTGTAATTAGTTTAATTGGCTTAACTATTCAGAATGGTAGTGGTGAATTTTGGGGTAATAGTTCTGGAGGACTCCATATTGCTGATTATGCAGATGTTATTATTGATAATGTTGTTATAAAGAATAATACTGCAACTGATCAAGGTGGGGCTATGTTGATACGTCAAGAATCAAATGTGACTATTACTAATTCTTTCATTAGTGATAATACTGCTGGTAGAGGTGGGGCTATGTTAATTGGTGAAGGCTCATATGTTTTCTTAGGTAATGTACTGATTACAGGAAATAGTGTTAGTTCTTATGGTGGGGCAATAGTAATAAAAGATCGAGCTGATATGGATATTAATAATTGTACCATTACTAATAATTCTTGTGGTACTGATGGCGGAGGGATATGGATGGCATATACTTCAAATAATATTACTGTGGTTAATATAGATTCTACGGAAATTAGTGGTAATGTAGCCCCAAATAATGGGCATGGTGGAGGGATTTCTGTATGGGATGGGGCTGAGCTAAATGTCTCATATTCTGTAATAAAAGGTAATGGGAATAATAGTGGGGGGGGGATCTATTCTTTTAATTCAAATATTGATATCATATATACAGAAATTAGTCAAAATATTGGAGTTAATGATGGTGGTGGGATTACTGTTTCTGCAACCGGAACTAGTAATACAACATTAACAAATTTAACTTTTGCAGATAATATTGCTTCTTCTGGCTCTGCATTCAAGTTTGCTAATAATGGAGGTAATATCAATAATAGTATAATAAACTGTATAATATGGGGGGGGGTTAGTAATAATGTTGCACTGAACATTACATATTGTGATGAAATGAATGGAGGAAATTATACAGGTAGTTTTGATTTAGATCCGTTATTTGTAGATCCTGCAAATGGAGATTATTACCTCCAAGCTAATTCTCCTTGTATTGATACTGGAGATCCTAGTGCTAATTACAATGACCCTGATGGAACTCGTAATGATATGGGTGCATATCCCTATGGCTCTGTAACACCAGGTTGTACAGACCCTAATGCTGTTAATTATGATGCAGCGGCTGATACAGATGATGGTAGTTGTATATATGAGCGAACTTACGTTCCTGATGATAATTTCGAACAGAAGCTTATTAATTTAGGTTATGATAATGTTTTGGATGATTCAGTTCTTACTGCAAATATCGATACAGTAACTACTTTAAATATTAACAATCAAAATATTATTGATTTAACAGGAATAGAAGACTTTACGTCTTTAACTGAATTGAAATGTAAAGATAATCAATTAACTTCTCTAGATCTAAGTAATAATCCTGATTTAATCTTTTTGAATTGTGCAAATAATCAACTTTCAAGTATTGATGTAAGTAATTGTATTGTCTTAGAGCAATTGCGTTGTCTTGATAATCAGATTGCCTTATTGGATGTAAGTGGGTCTCCATCTTTATATCTCTTAGATTGTCGAAACAATCTATTAACTTTTCTAGATCTAAGTAATAATACTGCTTTAAATTTTTTGCATTGTGAGGATAATCAACTTACAACCCTTGATTTAGGTAATATTAATGATTTATGGAATCTGTTTTGTAATGACAATCAACTCACCAGCCTTGATCTAAGTAATAATATTGGCTTATACCAGTTATATTGCGAAAACAATCAAATCACCTTATTAGATCTAAGTGGGGCCTCATTTTTGGTTAATGTGTATTGCCATGACAATCAGCTAACTTCATTGGATCTTAGAAATGGTGCAAATACTACTCTCTGGAATATTTATACAATTAATAATCCTAATCTAGTATGTATTGCTGTTGACGACCCTGCTTATTCTACAACTAATTGGATAGATATAGACGCTTGGACTTCGTTCAGTATGAATTGCAATGCTATTTATGGATGTACAGATTCCACTGCATGTAACTATGATCCAGCTGCTGATACTGATGATGGTAGTTGTTATTTTTATTTAACAAGTACAACGACAGTTACAACCTGTGATAGCTTAGAATGGAATGGTGTAGTTTATAATACAAGTGGTACTTATACACATCTTATATCTAATAATAACCCTAATGGAAATGTTTCTTTGTTAACGTATTGTGCCTCAAATCCAAATATAGCATTTATTAATCAATCTTCCACAATAATTGAGGATGTACAATTAATAGGTGATAATTTTGATATCAATAACAATACTTCAGGACAAGAAGATTTTTATGAGGATTATACCGACTCAATGTATGCAGATGTTACTGAAGGACAATCCTATACCATATATGTCCAGCCTGGTAATTTGGGTACCTTCTCATATGATCCTCAGGCAATAAATGTTTATATTGATTTTAATATTGATGGAGATTTTTCAGATCCTGGAGAAGATTTAGGGGTGATTGATATTTCTTGGGGAACTTATATTCCTGGTACAGTCTACCATTACAATTTTGTTGTCCCTCTAACTGGTAATTATGGTCCTACAAGGATGCGGGTTGTTTGCCTTAATAACATTGGATCAACTGTTACAATGGGTCCATGTGAATCTCCAGTGAATTTTGGTCAGCCCTGGTTTGGCGCTACAGAAGATTATTCAATTGTATTAAATGCACCTGTATTGCTTTGTGATAGTATTGCCACATTAGAATTGATTATTGGTAACTCAGGCTGTACAGATTCTACTGCTATTAATTATGATTCTACTGCAATATGTGATAATGGTAGTTGTCTTTTTCCACTTACAATTGATACTGCTTTTATCAGCCAGTCTATATCGTGTTATGGGCAAACGGGGGGGGTACAGGTGAATATTAATCAAACAATCCCATCAACAGCCTACATCCTATTAGTTGGTTATTATTATGCAAATACAACATATTTTATACCTTCTTTTTCTACAAACCAAACTAATGGAATTCAAATTAATGCTACAGGTTTACTTGCCAATATTGATTATGTTGTTAGATTAGTTGATTCAGTTGCATATTATCAGGCTAATCCTAATGGTAGTGGACAAAGCATTTCTGGCGTTCTAGATGAGTATGGGATTATTAATTTGTCTGAGCCAACAGAGTTAGTACTTACTTCATCGGAAAATGCAGTTAGTTGTCCTGGAGGGTCGGATGGTTCTGCATCAATTAATGCCAGTGGAGGGACTCCAGGATATACTTATTTATGGTCAGATGGCCAGACTACTCAAAATGCAACTAATCTAGCTGCAGGGACATATACATGTTCGGTGGTTGATGCTAATTTATGTGAAGTCATAATCTCTGTTACAATTACAGAATCCTTATTAAGCTCATCTTATACTTATTCTGCTTTGAATTGTTCTGGTGATAGTACTAGTGTTAATTTAACTATAAATGGTGGTGCCATAGGAAGTTCTATTGGGGATACAAATTATATTTTAGAATTATATGGAGTTCAGTTGCCTATTTTTTACCCTCAACAAACTTTTAGCACATCTTCATTGCCTCCGCCTTGGAACGAAGTTCCAGCAGGATCTTACCCTTACAGCGTTACAGATTTAAATGAATGTACTATCTATGATACAATTATAATTACTGAGCCACCTTTATTAACAGTAACTGATAGTATTATAATTCCTAGTTGTATATGGTGTAGTGATGGTAGTGCTACAATTTATCCAAGTGGTGGCACCCCAAGTTATACTTATTTATGGTCAGATGGTCAGACTACTCAAAATATAACTAATCTAGCTGCAGGAACATATACATGTTTGATAACTGATGCAAATGGATGTGAAGTTATGGATACTATTATTATATCTTCCCCAACCCCCTTAATAGTAGATACCGCTTTTATTTCTCAGCCTATTTCTTGTTTTGGAGAGACAGGAGGAATGCAGGTAAATATTAATCAATCAAATCCTCCTTCAACATATGTTTGTATAGCAGGGTTTTATCCTTTTGCGTGGAATCCAGCTTTTTTTGTCTCGTATAACAGTACTAATCAAACTACCGGATTGCAGGTGAGTTTACCAGGTTTTCTTCCCAATGTAGATTACTATATTCGGCTAGTTGATTCAGTATCATACTATTCTTCACATCCTTTTGGAAATGGGATAAGTAATACGGGAATCCTTGATGAGTACGGAGTGGTAACTTTCACACAACCTGCTCAATTATCAGTCACAACTAATGAAGTTGTAAGTAATCTATGTGCTGGGGGGTGTGATGCTCAAGAAGAGATTGTAATTTTGGGTGGGACACATCCATATAATTATATATTAGATGCTAATTCACCAGTCGTATTAGATCCCTCGGTTAGTATTGATACGATAAATAGTTTGTGTGAAGGGACTTATTCTATTGTTGTTAGTGACATAAATGGTTGTTCCACAGTACCTTCAATTTATTCATTCACAATTACTGATCCAGATACAATTACATCAAGTTCTAATGTTACAGCATGTGATGATTATGATTGGGATGGTACTATCTATACTGCAAGTGGGGTGTATACGAATATGTATACTAATGTTTTAGGATGTGATAGTGTACATACGTTGAATCTAACTATTATTAATTCTAGTACAGGGTCATCCTCAGAGACAGCCTGTGATAGTTATGATTGGGATGGTGTTTTATATACAACAAGTGGCGTTTATGCAAATACGTATACAAATGCAGCAGGTTGTGATAGTATACATACACTTAATTTAACTATTAACTATGCTAATAGTGCAACAAGTTCCTTTACAATTTGTGATGATTTTTATTGGGATGGGGTTGTATATACTATGTCTGGTTCATATACACAGGTATTTATGAATTATTTAGGCTGTGATAGTGTACATACGTTGAATCTAACTATTATTAATTCTAATACAGGTTCATCCTCAGAGATAGCCTGTGATAGTTACGATTGGGACGGTGTTTTATATACAACAAGCGGAGCGTATACGAATACATATACAAATTCTTTAGGCTGTGATAGTGTACATACGTTAAATTTAACGATTAATTACTCTGATACATCTATTACATCTATTACAGCATGTGATAGTTTGCTATGGAATGGTACTACTTATGATAGTAGTGGAACATATTATTTTAATGGCACTTCTAATAGTTATTGCATACCATTTGATGGGGTGCGAGCTGTTGAGATAGATCCTAATTTTAATTTTAATTCTAGTTTAGGTCTTACAGTTACAATGTGGGTTAAAAATGATTGGACAATATATAATCCTAATTCTGGAGGTCTTAATGAATGTCTTTTCTCTTTCGAAATTGATAATGGTTCTTATGTGATACAAGCTGGTTTAGATGACAATGGTATTTTATGTGCTGATGTATGTAATTATAATATTGGAAATCAGAATCAATTTGATAATCAATGGATACATTTAGCATTTACTTATACAGTTAATTCCAGAAATTTTTATATTAATGGACAGGAAGTTGCTAGTGATAATACCAACAACCCTATTTTCTCAAACATATTAAAATCTTATGGTGATAATTTCATGATAGGACAGAGGTATACAGGGGCGTATTATTTTGGAGGGTTGATAGATGATTTTAAATTATACGGTAAAGGCCTTAGTCCTCAAGAAATTCTTGATGATATGAACTGTGTTATTGCACAGAATCTAATATCATATTGGGATTTTGAGGAGGGTACTGGAAATGAAGTTTATGACCAGGCAAACAATGTTTCTGGAATTATTATTAATTCTTCTTCTTGGGATACTGATGT
>CEUA01019576.1_pt1 | contig 11624 bp, 10 predicted proteins | sample 361541 | NCBI WGS metagenome assembly CEUA01 (sample SAMEA2623079, study PRJEB7988) | marine metagenome | isolation source: saline water (ENVO:00002010), including
CTCTTAGATAAAATTGTTCGAACTATTGATCCAAAAAAGTCGGACTCTATTCTTGAAATTGGACCTGGTGAAGGCGCACTTACCGAATTGATCTATCCTATAGTAAAAGAGATGGTTGCTATTGAGATAGATCCAATGCTCATTGAGCATTTAAAAAATCAAAAATCTTTGAAAGGCTTGAATATTGTACACGGAGATGTACTTCTTCAGGATATAGAAAGTTTGCCTGTTAAAAATTTGGTTCGTGTGATTGGCAATATTCCTTATAATATTACATCACCCATTATTTTTTGGCTCATTGAGCAATTACATTTTTGGGACGATGCATTCATTATGATGCAAAAAGAAGTAGCGGAAAGACTCTCAGCAGTCGTAGGAACAAAAGCCTATGGTCGATTCACAGTTGTGGCTGGGGCCTACTTGAATATGGAGTATTGTTTCACAATTCCACCGGATGTTTTTATTCCAAAACCTAAAGTGGATTCAGCAATTATTCGTTTTACTAAAAAAGAAAATCCTCTTATTTCTGATGAAAAATACATGCGTTTTAATAAAATTGTATCCGCTGCCTTTTCACAAAGAAGGAAAATGTTACGAAATACACTTAAAGGCTGGGACATTCATCCAGACCTTCAGGAACAAATTAATTTCAGTCGTCGACCTGAAACATTGACTATTGAAGAATTTGTGACTCTTGTTTAAGTCTTGGATGTGATAACTCAATCCTGTAAAATCGCCGGCTTTTTATAGCAAAAATAATTTAATTGAATAACCACAATACTACACTCTGGAGGTGATTTAAGTGGTTGAAGTCCAGGTAAAAGAAAAGGAATCATTTGAACGTGCCCTGCGTCGATTTAAAAAGATGTGGGAACGAGCAGGTGTTCTTCGAGAGATTCGGACACGTTCCTTTTATGAAAAGCCAAGTGATGCAAAACGGGAAGTAAAAAAGAAAACCGTTCGTCGCGTTAAAAGGCAAGCCAGGATAGATGCATTGCGGAACGATCCGCGTGCAAGCCGTCAACGACGTCGTAAACGTCGTAGATAGCCCTGAAGGAAAAATCAAAGAAGCCTCGATTTTTACATCGGGGCTTTTCTTTTTGGAACCTTTCTTACCTATTCCCAATTTCTAATACTTAATTCATAATACTAATTCTTAACTCCTAGTCCATTTAATGATAATTAGAAGTATTTCAGGTGTCCGCGGGATTACTGAAACCCATCTTACTCCCGAACTCGCTGTGGTTTATGCCCGTGCACTACATCAAATTTTACCAATAGGTGTAATAATGGCAGGTCAGGATAGCCGCCCATCTGGAGAGAATATTATCCATGCAATGATGGGTGAGTTAGTTCGACTTGGAAGGACAGTCATTCTTTGTGGCATTGTTCCTACACCCACCATTCAATTTATGGTTAATAATACAGAAGCCGTAGGTGGTTTTATTGTTACAGCTAGTCATAATCCCATTGAATGGAATGGTCTAAAATTTGTTAGAGAAGACAGTACATTTTTTCATCCAAATGAGTGTGAACAATTGTTTGATCTGGTAGATAGGAATAAAGAACACCAAGATGCAAAGGAACCGGGCATTATTTGGCCTGAACAAAATGCAATCCAAAAACATGTCATTGCTTGTGTGAGTTTAAAATGCATAGATCTCAATCGAATCCAACGTCGCCATTTTAAAATTGTTATTGATGCAGTAAATGGTGCCGGGGCTCATGCGCTCCCGGCCATGTTAGAATCGTTAGGTTGTGAAGTAATTGAACTAAATTGTGAGCCCGATGGTAATTTTACTCGCGGGACAGAACCACTTCCGGAAAATATAAAAGATCTATGCCAGGCTGTAATCAACCACGATGCGGATGCGGGGTTTGCAGTAGATCCAGATGCGGACCGCTTAGCAGTTGTGAATGAAAAAGGGGAACCATTGGGGGAAGAATACACACTGGTTTTAGCTGCAAATGGGTATTTGGAAAATATTGTTGAAAGTGAAAAATTTGTTGTCAATCTTTCCACGTCACTTGCACTGGAAAAATTAGCTGAATCAAAAAACTGCTCTGTAGTTCGTTCAGCTGTGGGAGAGATTAATGTTGTAAATAAAATGAATGAAATCGGATCTGACTTGGGTGGAGAAGGAAATGGTGGAGTCATATTACGGGAATGTCATTTGGGACGAGATTCACTTGTTGCAGTCACCATGGTTTTAGACAGCTTGTCCCAATCAGATGAGACTTTAAGTAAAATTCATCAATCTTTACCCCAATTCGATATTATAAAAGATAAGGTTAGTTTAGAAGGGATAGATCCGGAAGAGTTAATCAGAAAAGTGAGTGATTTGTTTAATGATGCGGATAAAAACACGCTGGATGGCATCAAATTCACTTGGGATGATAAATGGGTTCATTTGCGAAAATCTAATACAGAGCCCATTATGCGGATTTACGCTGAAGCACCAAATAAAGATTTTGCTAGAAAATTGGTTGAGAGGGTTCAATCCTGTATTTAAGAAAAATTTGATATAAATTAGATATTACCAAAAATCTTATGGGAACCATTAACATACAAAATACTAAGTCTATTGATCAGGTTAATACCCAAGAAAGAGTCACAAGGCTTTTTTCCAGAAGCATTAAGAAAGATTCAAAAATGCAGGCATTGTTTCTTGCATTAAGTATGATTGATTTAACCACCCTTGAAGGAAAAGATTCTGAAGGAAAGGTAAAGCAACTATGTTATAAGGCATCCCATCTACACTATAAGCATCCGGGACTTCCGTATGTGGCTGCCATTTGTGTCTACCCAACAATGGTGCCTATTGCAAAAAAAGAATTGGAAGGAACAGGGATAAATGTGGCATCAGTGGCAACGGCTTTTCCAAGCGGGATGGCCAATATCAACGCAAAATTGGATGAAGTAAAATCCGTGGTGGATGCAGGTGCAGATGAAGTGGATATGGTCATCTCCCGTGGAAGGTTTCTAAATGGAGATTATGATTATGTATCCGATGAAATTTCACAGGTGAAAAATGCTTGTGGCAAAGCACATTTGAAAGTGATTTTGGAAACGGGTGAACTGGTAACATTAGATAATGTGCGACTTGCCAGTGATATTGCCATGGAAGCTGGAGCAGATTTTATAAAAACATCTACAGGGAAAGTGTCTCCTGCAGCGACACCGCCAGTTGTATTGACCATGCTAGAAGCTATTCGAGATTTCCAAATAAAGACGGGAAAGAAAATTGGGATGAAACCTGCCGGTGGCATTGGCACAGCAAAACAAGCCATTCAATATTTGGTAATGATTAAGGAAACTTTGGGTGATGATTGGTTATCTCCAAATTTATTCCGTTTCGGTGCCAGTTCACTTGCCAATGATATATTGATGCAAATTATGAAACAATCCACGGGCCAATATCAATCTAAAGATTATTTTTCTATTGATTAGAGTACTTTGACAAAGAAGAAACTAATATGACTAAAAAACAAATATGGGATTATAGCCCCGCTCCAGAAAGCACAGATCATATTCAATTAAAAGATCAATATGATTTATTTATTAATGGCGAATTCATGCCAGCAGTTGATGGGAAATATTTTGACACTATAAATCCATCAAATGAGAAAAAAATAGCTGAAGTTGCTGAAGCAGGCAAAGCAGATATTGAAAAGGCTGTGGCTTCTGCGCAAAAAGCCTATGAAAAAACATGGTCTAAAATGCACCCTAAAGAACGAGGGAAATATATTTTTCGTATTGCTCGATTACTGCAGGAAAGAGCAAGAGAATTTTCGGTTATTGAAACAATGGATGGCGGTAAACCTATTCGTGAATCTCGTGATGTAGATGCACCCTTAGCCGCAGCACATTTTTTTTATCATGCAGGATGGGCGGATAAATTAGAATATGCTTTTCCGGGAAGGGTGGCCGAACCCTTGGGTGTTGTGGGACAAATTATACCTTGGAATTTTCCGTTATTGATGGCTGCCTGGAAATTGGCACCGGCGTTGGCCACCGGTAATACCGTTATATTAAAACCCGCTGAAACAACACCGCTTACAGCCATGAAATTAGCAGAAATTATTCAGGAAGCAGATCTACCACCGGGCGTAGTGAATATTGTTAATGGTGCAGGAGAAACCGGAAAGTTTTTGGTGAACCATGGCGATATAAATAAAATTGCATTCACAGGAAGTACAGATGTGGGAAAATACATCATGAAATCTGTAGCGGGCTCCGGGAAAAAATATACACTAGAATTAGGCGGAAAAGCGGCCAATATCATTTTTGAAGATGCACCTATTGATCAAGCAGTAGAAGGAATTATTAATGCAATCTTTTTTAACCAAGGCCATGTGTGTTGTGCAGGATCCCGTTTATACGTACAAGAAGGTGTAGCCGACGAAGTAATTGCAAAACTTCAAAAACGGATGGAATCATTAATTGTTGGCGACCCTTTAGATAAAAATACGGACATCGGCGCTATCAATTCCAAAATGCAATTAGATAAAATTAAAATGTATGTGAAACTCGGTAAAGATGAAGGTGGAAAAATTCATCAAACAGCATGCTCGCTTCCGAAAAAGGGATATTGGTTTGCACCCACAATATTTACAGATGTAAGCCAATCCAATAGAATTGTTCAGGAAGAAATATTTGGCCCTGTTTTAGCAATCCAAACTTTTCGAACAGTGGATGAAGTCATTACCAAAGCAAATAATTCACCTTATGGTTTATCCGGTGGTGTGTGGACAGATAAAGGGTCCAAAATTTTTAAGGTAACTCAAGATATTCGTGCAGGCGTTATTTGGGCAAATACTTTTAATAAGTTTGACCCATCATCTCCTTTTGGTGGATATAAAGAAAGTGGCGTTGGCAGTGAAGGTGGCATCGAAGGTCTTTCTGGCTATGTAAATTTGGTTTAGGAGAAAATATGGGTCAAAGAATAGATATTCAAAAAACATACAAACTTTTCATTGGTGGGGAATTCCCGCGAACTGAATCCGGGCGATATATTAAATGGACAGATAAAAAAGAAACGACTGTGGTAAATATTTGTCGCGGTTCACGAAAGGATTTTCGCAATGCCATGGTTTCAGCAAGAAGTGCATCTAGTGGATGGTCTTCACGTACCGCTTATAATCGCGCGCAAATTTTGTATCGAGTTGCTGAAATGTTAGAAGGGCGAAGAGAGCAGTTTATGGCTGAACTAATTTTACAGGGCTTGACAAATAAACAGGCAGAAAATGAAATCAATCAATCCATTGATCGACTCATTTACTATGCGGGTTGGGCCGATAAATTTCAACAAGTTTTTAGCCGTGTGAATCCTGTTTCTCTTCCTTATTTTAATTTTACTTTACCGGAAGCAGCGGGCGTGGTCGCTGCCATTGCGCCAGATGATACTTCGCTTCTGGGATTGGTTTCCATTATTGCTCCCGTAATTGCTGGCGGGAATTCCATTGTTATTTTGGCATCTGAATCGCGTCCCCTTTGTTCAATTTCTTTTGCTGAAGTGCTACATACATCTGATGTGCCTGGTGGCGTAATTAATATTTTAACCGGTTACAGATCAGAATTAATTGAGCATTTTTCGTCTCACATGGATGTGAATGCCATTATTTACTGTGGTAATAACCCCGATGATCAAAAATTGGTTGAAATGAATGCAGCCTTAAATGTGAAACATGTCATTCAGTTTCCTCACCAAGATTGGTCCAATGATAAGCACCAAAGTCCTTACCAGATTCTTAAATGTCAAGAAACCAAAACGACTTGGCATCCGATTGGAGTTTAATTGATGGGTAATAATAAAGCACTAGAAATCATCCGTTCAAAAGCGGATGGCAGACATCCAAAGGTTGCTATCATTCTAGGAACAGGATTGGGACCGTTTGCAGAAAATATTAAAAATAAAATTATATTTTCTTATAAAGATCTACCCGGATTCCCCGATGCTGGAGTAAAGGGGCATGCGGGGCAACTCATTATGGGCCAAATAAATGACATTGAAATTGTTGTTTTGCAAGGCCGCGCCCACTATTATGAATCTGGCAAACCGGATATTATGAGAATCCCCATTGAAATATTACATGGTTTAGGGTGTGAAACACTATTATTAACCAATGCTGCTGGTAGTTTACTTCCGGAAGCAAAGCCAGGAAGTGTAATGATGTTGACGGACCATATAAATTTTACAGGCGTTTCTCCTTTATTTGGCGAAACAGAGACATCCCGTTTTGTTAATATGTCTGATGCTTATAGTCCATCTTTGTGTGACAAATTTAGAGATGCAGCCAAAACAAAAAATATAACATTATATGAGGGTGTCTATATTTGGTTTTGTGGGCCAAGTTTTGAAACGCCTGCAGAAATTCAGGCTGCAAAATTATTAGGTGCTGATGCAGTGGGGATGTCCACTGTACCTGAAGTAATACTTGCCCGATTTTATGGACTAAATGTTGCAGCCATTTCCATTATTACAAATATGGCAGCTGGAATGAGTGATGAATATTTAACCCATGCTCATTCAATAGAAAATGCAGCAAAAGCGACAAGTGATTTACAGACACTTTTGAGTGAATTTCTTTTACAATATAATAAATAGCTTTTAATAACACCAAATCATGCTTCCTCAGGAAATCATTCGAAAAAAGAAAGATGGATTGCCATTAAGCGATTCGGAAATTCAATATTATATTGAAGGCATTTCCAATGGATCTGTTTCCGAAAGCCATATTGCGGCTTTTTGTATGGCCGTTATGTTTAAAGGTATGTCGACGGAAGAAACTTTTTCTCTCACAGACCATATGGTGAAATCGGGAGACAAATTAAAATGGAATGATTTGAATGGCCCCGTGGTTGATAAGCATTCCACCGGTGGTGTGGGGGATAAGGTGAGCATTATGTTAGCACCCATTGTGGCATCCTGTGGTATTTATAATCCAATGATTTCAGGCCGTGGTTTGGGGCACACGGGTGGCACTCTAGATAAATTGGAATCGATTCCTGGATATAATACAACGCCAGATAATTCGTTATTTCGTCATACTGTAAAAAATGTTGGGTGTGCCATTATTGGACAAACATCAAATTTGGCACCTGCTGATAAAGTGATTTATGGTGTGAGGGACGTGACTGCTACTATAGAATCTATACCCCTAATCACTGCATCAATTTTGTCTAAAAAGCTTGCTGCCGGTTTGGATGGTTTGGTCATGGATATTAAAACAGGCAATGGTGCATTTGCAGATAATTTGGATTTTGCTAGAAATATGGGAAACTGTATCATAGAAGTGGCAAACAAATTTGGGATGAATACATCAGCAATTATTACTGATATGAACCAAACTCTTGGTGGTACAGTTGGGAACACTTTAGAAATAATAGAAGTCATCGATTACTTAAAGTGTGTGGGACAAGAATCCCGTTTGCATGAAGTGGTTTTAACATTAGCTGCAGAAATGCTAGCTGTTGCAGGATTGGTGGATTCAACTGATGATGGATTTCAAAAAGCGAAAGAAGTTTTGGATTCTGGTAAAGCTGCAGAAACCTTTGAAAAAATGGTTTACGAACTAGGCGGGCCTAATAACATTTTAGAAGATACTGATTCACATTTTAAATCGGCATCTGTGGTAAAACCTGTTCTGGCACATCAATCCGGATTTATTTTTCAAATAAATACACGGGCTGTGGGTCTTACAGTTGTGGAGTTAGGCGGAGGAAGAAAAAAATCCAGTGATTCCATTGATCATAGTGTGGGATTGTCGCAGGTTTTGGGTTTGGGTACAAAAGTTGATGCGGGGCAACCTTTAGCTATTGTACATGCTCAAAATGAAGATCAGGCGAAAATTGCAATTAACATGGTAAATGATGCCTATACAATTTTGGATGATTTACCTTCAAAAAGTCAAACAATTAAAGAATTATTAAAATAAAATGAATGAACCCAATAAAATAAAACGTGGAGTTGATTTAGAACTCCAAATTCAATCTTTAGCCTACGGCGGAATGGGATTGGCACGTAAAGATGATTTTGTCATTTTTGTAAAAGGTGGTATCCCAGGACAAAAAGTAAATGCTCGTATTTATAAAAAGAAAAAAGGATATGCAGAAGCTCGTGTACAACATGTCATAACTGAGTCACCCAATGCGGTGGAAGCACCATGCGACCATTTTGGGGTGTGTGGTGGCTGTAAGATCCAGAATTTATCATACAATGAACAACTAAAAGAAAAATCTAATCAAGTAGAAGATGCTTTTCGACGACTTGGCGGATTTCAAGGTTTTAAACTTAATGAGGTTGTAGGCGCCGACCCTATTTATAATTATCGAAATAAAATGGAATTTACTTTTTCACCCCATCGCTGGGTATTAGATACGGAGCCTGAAGGCGTAGACAGATCTTTCGCCGTAGGATTACACATCCCTGGTCGATATGATAAAATTTTAGATATTAAAGATTGCCATATTCAACCGGTCATAGGAAATAAAATTTTAAAAGTGGCCAGAGATATTTGTTTAACTCATCCGGATTTAAAACCTTACGACCCAAAAACACATATTGGGTTTCTTCGATTTTTAATGCTCCGATTTGGCGTAAATACGAATCAAATCATGTTGAATCTTGTTACGGCCTATGATGATATGAATAAATTATCACCTCTGATTGATGCGCTCTTAGAGCAAGTACCCGAAATCACATCCATGGTAAATAATGTAAATACGCGAAAGGCAGATGTTGCTTTTGGTGAGTTTGAGACACTGGTTTTTGGTGATCCATTTATTCAAGAAACTATAGGTGATCTAACATTCGAAATATCAGCAAATTCATTTTTTCAAACAAATACAATTCAAGGTAAACAGCTTTATGATGAAGTGGTAAAATCAGCAGGATTGACTGGTAATGAAATTGTTTTTGACCTCTATTGTGGCACAGGAACTATCGGTCTCTATTTAGCCAATCAGGTGAAAGAAGTTTATGGCTTTGAAATAATCCGTTCAGCATTAGAAGATGCAGAAAAAAATGCTCAATACAATAAAATAACTAATGCAATATTCCTAAAAGCAAATTTAGATACATTCTTTAAATCGGGGCAATTACCCAGAAAAATTCCAAAACCGGATGTAGTCATTGTCGATCCACCGCGCGCAGGCATGCATCCAGATATGACAAATTATTTATATAAACTTAAAGCAAAGAAAATTGTGTATGTCTCTTGTAATCCAACCACACAAGCGAGAGATGCTAAGGTATTAGCCGAAAAAGGATATGAAATCAAATCTGCTGTTATGGTAGATATGTTTCCTCACACCCCGCATATAGAAACAGTAATGTTATTTTCGAAGTAATGCTTTAGAAAACTGGGATTCAGGAATATCTATATCAAATGAAATTTTTTCAATAATCCATTCCGTTCCCTTGCTGTTTCGTTTTAGTTCATCCTTATAAATAAATCGGGATGGGAACCATCTTTTCTGCACTTTTTTAATGCCATCCATGGTGGATGTTTTTAAGAGTTTACCACTTTTGGCATACAGTTCCTCTTTCATGGGTAGCAGGTATTCCTGATCAATCCATGCCCTGCGCTTAGGGTAAGACAACCCTTTCACTTTTGCATCCAAGAACATGATCCAATGTTCTCGTCCATCTATTTTAACAGAGCCTTCTAATTTAGCTTCGTATAACTCAACGAGTGGACGATCTTCCATCATATCATTGTAAGACATATCTGAGCCCATGACCGATTGACGCAGCATATGTCCGGAGATCTGGATCACCCGATCTGTCTGGGGTGAGTAGGTCCAGAGTTTATCACCATCTTTTAGCATTTTTGTTCCTGCTTCTCGAGGAGGAGAGATATATTCAGTAAACGCTTTATCGATACCAACAACCCAGTTCTTGGACTCAATGGTACGGCTGGATCGCCGTCCATGCACGATCATTTTACTGGTTAATATCCGGCTTTTTGCGTTTAAGTTATCATCCATAGCCTGGATAATTTGCTGAACCGACATATTATTCGATTGACCCAACAAGAAAGTGAAAGATAAAAAAGAAATGAGAATTTTGATCATGTTTCCAGTTCCTTAAATAATTGTGCCATTTCCCGTTTGTATATGGCCAGGCCCGCCAGCATTGTTCCCAGTACCGTAGCCAAAACGCCGGGTATAAATCCAATATAGAAAAGATCGGGCGTGACTTGGGCGTAGAAAATATTGGGCATAACCATGGACGAATTTGAAAGTGCTTCCATTCCCTTTGTATAATCTATACCATTCTCTTGAACGTAATAGGTTAGAGCAAGCCCAATTCCTGTACCTATTACCGTTCCTGCGAGTCCGATAATCACTGCTTCAGAGATCATAGAGCGGTACACCTGTCCCTTGGACTCACCCATAGCCAATCGCAGGCCAACTTCACCGTAGCGACGCAGACCGTTCATAAGGCCCATATTCCAAAGGACGACCATAACAACCACTAAAAAAATTCCACCCATAATTGCCATCATTGCTTCACTCATGTCCACCATGGTACCCATTTGATTCCCATCCCGCAGTGCGAGCATAAAGGGACTGAAAATATTCAGGCTGTCACTTTTAGTATTATTATAATCAGTACGGAGAGCGACAGCTGCTTCATCATCATAATATAGTGAATGAGTGAAGCCAAAAATCGCTGAAGCAGCATTTTCCATATCTAAAGCAAGACGGGCGCCAGACAAATCCACGAGCATCATTTGTTTGTCTGTTTGGCCTTTTCTTAAGTTGAATGTCCCTGATACGTTAAAATTGTAGGTTGTAAAAGCATTATCCATGGTTGAGCCAATGAATGTGACACTTTCGCCAGTCTTTATATTTAATTGATTCGCCATTTTTGAACTGATAAGTGCATCATCTCTATTTTTTGGCAGCTTTCCGTTCACGAGTGATCTTTCAAGTTCCCAGATCTCTACCTGTCGCGATCCATGAGAAAGGAAATCAATACCAAAGGCAATAACTGGGCCTTGAGCTTTTGTTTCACCCTTGTCATCTGGGACATCCAAAAGCCCCGCAAAGGTGATCCGTGGTGACCAGAAAAAATCAGGATATTCCTGTTCCAAGTTCTCAATCATTTGATTCACATCCATTAAAGCCAAGTCATTAGGCATTAACTGACTTTCTTCACTATAAGCCCGTGTGACAACTCTTTCATGGCCTGTTAATATGACGGCAGTATCAAGAATTAAACTGTTCATCGTACCTTTCATAAAGCCAATTGCGAAAATAACCATGGCAACGGTGAGAGTAATAACCAAAACGGGGAACAGGCTTCGAGAACGATCTCGGAGCAATCCTTTGGTCAAAAACTTGATCATGCTACCGCCTTTCCTCGTAAAGCATCAGTAGGTTTCATACGGGCAATGCGACGGGAAGGAATGTAGCTCACAATAAGTACAATGATTGATACAAGGATGGTGGTTGATACAACAAGCCCAATAGTATAAACCGGTATCAAACGTTTGGCCATAATCAATCCCATCTCCGTATAATCAATGGGGAGAGGGATCCCATACTCACCAAAATACCAGAGCACCGGACCAAAGAAAATCAATGTTGCCACAGCAGCCAGCACCGCATTAAG
>CEUA01138185.1_pt1 | contig 11605 bp, 13 predicted proteins | sample 361541 | NCBI WGS metagenome assembly CEUA01 (sample SAMEA2623079, study PRJEB7988) | marine metagenome | isolation source: saline water (ENVO:00002010), including
GTGTTTGGTGCTCCACTTGTGTGCAACGTTCCAAATACTAAGTGTCCCGTTTCAGCAGCAGTTAATGCCATACCTATTGTTTCAAGATCTCTCAGCTCACCAACTAAAATTACATCGGGATCTTCTCTTAATGCAGCTTTAAGAGCATGTGCAAAACTTTCAGTTTGCTTTCCAACCTCTCTTTGAGAAACAATACTTTTTTTATCTTTATGAATAAATTCAACAGGGTCTTCAATAGTTATAATATTTGACTGACGTGACTCGTTTATTTGATTAATGATTGCGGCAAGTGTTGTTGATTTTCCAGAACCTGTTGGACCAGTAACTAATACTAATCCTTTGTGGGTATCTAATAATTCAAATAAAATTGGAGGAAGACTTAAATCATCCATTAAAGGAACTTTTGACTCTATTCTTCTAAGTACAGCAGCTGTTCCATTCAAAGTTTTATAAAAATTTGCTCGAAATCTTAAATCTCCAAGCATGACAGCAGTATCCAATTCATTTTTGGAGTTAAATTTTTTTATTTCATCTTCTGTACAATTTTTTTTTAAAAGTTCTTCTAAATCTTTATCTTCAATTTTGCTATTTGGTTCTATATTAACATCACCAAGTACTCTGTATGCAATATCTGAACCCCCTCTTAAATGAAAATCTGAAATATTCTTATTTGCACCAGCAAGTTTTGTAATTTTATCTAACATTTATAATTTAATTATAGTTCAAATTTTCACTTAAATAATAATAAAATTTAGCAAATAATTGCCTGTAAAATAATAGATTATTGTTGATATTATAATGTATGGACCAAAAGGTATTTTTGTTCTTAAATTTTTAGTTTTGTTTAACAAGGACGGAATTACAAAAATTAAACCTAATATAGATGATAATATTAAAATAAAAAGAATAGACTCAGGGCCAAAAAATAATCCTACTGCTGTCATTAATTTTGCATCACCAAATCCCATTGCTTCAATATTTTTTATTTTTTTATAGAGGAAGATTATCATCCAAATTATTAAATAACCAAAAAAACCTCCAATAATAGATTGTATAAGATCATAGGTAAAATTAGACTCAAAATTAGGTATAAAATTTTTTAGAATTGCCAAAGCAATTAAAGTAAAATTTAAAATATCTGGAATAATAAAATGTTTTAGATCAATAAAAAATATTATTAAAAAAATTATTAATAATATTTGAAGAAAAATTATTTCTAAATAGTTATTATAGTTTAAAAATAAATATACAAAACTAATTCCTGAAATAAACTCAACTAGAAAATACTTTATTGAAATTTCTTTTTTACATTTTCTACATTTACCGGAAAGCAAAATAATAGATATTAGTGGGATATTATCGTGCCAATTTATTTTTTTTTTACATTTTGGACAAAATGAACTCCCAAATACAATTTGTTTATTTATAGGAAGTCGATAAATGCATACATTTGCAAAGCTACCAATGACTAAACCTAAAAAAAAAACTAATGTTGAATAAAAGATAGTCAGAAAATTACAAATTAATTAAAGCTGCAATACTAATAAAACTCTGATAGCAGTAATTAATTAATAATATACTATTTTCATAAACTGCTTCAAAATTTGTTGAATAAATTGTTATTTTCATATTTATTCTCCAGTTTTGATATTGTTAAAAAATTTTTTAATGCACTCTGGTTTCCAAATTAAGTAAAATAAATACGGAGTTATTGCGGGAACTAATCCAAACCATATCCATTCATCCCATCGAAAGCTCTTGTCCACTTTGGCAAGCAATCCATTAGCCCAAACTAAATATCCAACTAATATAATCCAAAATAGAGACAAACTTAATAATATTTTAACTTTTTTCATTATTTAAATATATAACTAGTTTTCAATTGCATCAATTTTATGACTACAAAATATCATTAATTTTATTATATTTAAAAACATCCTTTGGAATTAAATCCAATAACCATTTTATTTTCGTCTACCTCAAATTTTCTTTCACAAGGTATTCCATATTTTTTTGTATTATAAATTAAAATTTTTGTACCAGTTTCTGACTTTATTTCATTATCTGGATTACCCATAACTATTTTTAATTCTGATTCTGGTTGTCCAATAAATTTACTTAATTTTTTATTTTCTTTCTTCACTATTTCATCAGATTTTTTTTTGATAGTCTCACACCCAGAAAGAAAAATTATCAAAAAAACAAAGATTAAAAGTTGTGCTTTTTTCATTATTGTGTTTTAAACTATCATTTTATAACCAACACAAATATTAACTTTTAAGTTGTATATATTATCAGTTTATTCAGAAATTCAATTTTTTTTACTAATAAAAAGAGATTTTACCGATCGAATCAATTAAGTTGCAATTAACTTGGAGGTCAAATGTTAGATAAATACTTTGATTATAGAAAACATAAAACGGATTTTAAAACTGAAGTTGTGGCTGGTGTAAGTACTTTTCTTACAATGGCATACATAATGTTTTTAAATCCTGTCATACTTTCTGATGGTGGTTTTGACTTTGGTGGAGTTTTCACAGCAACAGCCCTCGCGGCAGCGTTGGCATGTTTTATTGCTGCATTTTACGCCAAAACTTGGCCCGTAGGACTTGCGCCAGGAATGGGAATAAATGCATTTATTGCTTATGGGGTTTGTTTGGGTATGAAATATACTCCAGCAGAAGCATTAGGTGCTGTACTTGTTGCCGGTGTAGTCTTCTTAATTATTTCATTAACACCAATAAGAGCTTGGTTAATTAATTCAATACCAAAAAGTTTAAAACTTGGAATTGGAGCAGGTATTGGATTATTTTTAGCAATTATAGGTTTTGAAATAATGGGCTTAACTGCAGATAATCCTGTTACACTTGTACAATTGGGAGACTTGTCTAATCCACTTCTATTACTAGGAGCGGGTGCATTTATTTCAATGATTGTAATGGAGAAAAAAGGAATAAAAGGAAATATAATTATTGGAATTGTAGCGTTTAGTGCAATTGCTTGGATAACTGGTCTTGGTAAATTTAATGGAGTAGTTTCTGCTCCGCCACCAATGACTCACTTGCTTGCTTTTGACTTAGGTGCTGCACTTAGCGCATCAATGGTCACTGTTATTTTTACTTTATTCTTTATAGACTTTTTTGATACAGCGGGAACATTAACTAGTGTTGCTAACGTATCAGGAAAAATTGGTCGTGATGGTAAAATACAGGATATTGATAAAGCTATGCTTTCTGACAGTGTTTCTACTGTTGCAGGTGCTGTAATGGGTACTAGCACAGTTACAACTTATGTCGAGTCTGCTGCAGGAGTAAAAGCTGGTGGAAGAACAGGAATGACATCTTTAACAATTGGAATACTTTTCCTTGCGTGTCTTTTCTTTTCACCTCTTGCAACTAGTTTGCCTAAAGAAATAGATGGAGCTGCATTAATTTATATTGCAACTTTGTTTGTTAGAAATATAGTTGATATAGAATGGGATGATATAGCTGAATCAGGGCCTGCTGTTCTGGCGATGATAGCTATGCCATTTACTTATTCTATTTCACATGGAATAGCTTTAGCATTCATATCGTATGCAGCAATTAAATTACTTACTGGAAAATTGGACGTTAGCCCAGCTATATGGGTTATTGCGGCTTTGAGTGTTGTAAGTTTTGTTGTAGCTTAACTAATTAGTATTAAAACTTTATTTAGGGCGGTCTTTAGATCGCCCTTTTTATTTGTGGTGTTTTTTTTTAATATCTTCTATTCTTATTTCTTCATAAACTTCAAATGGCTGAACAATCCAAGGGTTATCAGGTAATTTAACCGCACAATAATCTGGATCAAAAGTAGATTTTTTTTTCTTCCAAAGGGTAGCTGTCTTAATATCTTCTATTTTGTCTTTTATTGGTTTGTATTTTTTTAACCAGTCAATACTCTTATTAAAAGTAATTCCTGTATCAGATAAATCATCACACAATAAAATTCTGCCTCCCATATTTGGTGCAATTGAACTCATTTCTCTTGAAAAAACAATATCGCCTTGTTCATCTTCAATCCCTTTTCCACTGTAAGACTCGACGGCCAAATACCCACATTTTAATTTAAAAACCCTGCTTAAAACATCTATCATAGGTGCTGCACCACGCATGATTCCAATTAATATCGTTGGCTTGTATCCACTTTCATATATTTGAATAGCCAATTTTTCTACAGTCTTGTTATATTCGTTCCAGTCTATGATCAATTTTTCTGACATATATTTCTATAATACTAAGTTTTAAAAATGAAAAGTAAAAAGGCAAGCAGAATAAAAGATAAAATAGAAATAATTAAAATATTCAACCTATGAATGTTTTTACCTCTTAAATTAAAGTAATGTCTTGCTAGCACTGAAATTAAAGCAATAGCACACAAAATTAACCAGTTATATTTGTGATACACCAAGAAACTATAGTGCCCTGAAAGCATTGTAAAAAGAACAAAAAAAGTTGCATAATTATTATGTATCGATCTTTGTTTTGCAGCTAATGAAAGACTCATATCAAATTTTTCATTTCTAGAACTGCTATTAATAATATTCATCTGATTTGGAATTATGACAGTAAAAACATTTCCGAACATATTTGAACCAATTATTAAACCCACACTTAAAAAAGCAAATTTTGGACCAAATATTTTTGTTAGACTAAAAGAAATGATAAATAGTAATAATAGTAGTATTGCTATAAAAAGTTTATTATTTTTGATTATATTAGATTTGCAAATTCTATCATAAATAAACCATGATAAAACTAAATACATAATTGATATAAATATAGCGTTTATAGGTGTTAATAATAAAACCTTTTTATCAACCATTAAAATATCTGCATTATAATAGTAAATAATTGCCAAGAGAAGTATTCCAGTTATAAATGTTAAATAACTCTGCCATTTAAAAATTATTAAGTTACTTAAGTACTTTGTAGATTCTAATTTTTTCAATCTTGTTAGTTTATAATAGTATCCGGAGTGCATTAAATATCCTTCTCCATCTATATTTTCACTTGATATATTTTTGTTAAGCTTATTATCTAAATAATTGAATAAAAAACTATTTCCAACCCACAGAATAGCAAACAGTACATGCCCCCATCTTAAAACTAACTCTAACCATTTAAATGTATAGGCAACAATCTCCATAATTATCAATATTCAATTTTATCTGTTTTTTTATCCCATATTTCAAAAGCTTCAATAGCCTTATCTCTCATCATTTGTTTCATTGGAATTTTTCTATCTTTAAATTCTTTTTTAATTTCTGAGTATATTAATGAATCATCAAAATTTATCTTTTTTGCATCGTTTCTATTATTTGCATAAAAAATATTATCAATATGTGACCAATATATTGCCGACAAACACATCGGGCATGGTTCGCAGCTAGAGTATAAATCACAGCCAGAAAGATTAAATGTATTTAATTTTTTACAAGCTTCTCTGATTGCAACGATTTCTGCATGTGCGGTTGGATCATTTGATGATGTAACTCTATTAGAGCCTTCAGATATTATAGTTCCATTTTTTGTGATAACGCATCCAAATGGTCCACCATCTTTTTTTGCACTATTTATAGAAAGTTCTATTGCCCTTAACATAAAATTTTCTTTGGAAGACATAGTTTTTACCTTTAATTATAATTCATTCTACTTTTTAAATCTTTTAGACTCATTAGAATTTTTTCAGAAGTCGCTGGTCCATCTATCTTTGGTATTAATTTATATTTGCCTACAGAAGCTATAGCATCCTTAATTGCAAAAAATACACTCATTGCCAACATTAAAGGAGGCTCTCCAGTGGTTTTAGCTTTATTAACTACATTTTCAGTATTTCTTCCTCTTTTAAAAATTTCAACATTAAATATTTTTGGAATGTCGCTTACGGCAGGTATTTTATAAGTTGAAGGAGAAAAAGTTGTAATTTGGCCATTTGATTTCCAATTTACTTCTTCAATTGTTAACCATCCTTGGCCTTGAACAAAGCCTCCTTCGATTTGTCCCATTTCCAAAGCTGGATTAATTGCTTTTCCTGCATCATGAATTATATCAACTCTATCAATTTTATTTTCACCTGTAAGCGTGTCTATTGTAACTTCAGTAACGGCTGCACCATAACAAAAATATAAAAATGGTCTTCCAGTAAAAGTTTCTTTATCAAAATGAATCTTAGGTGTAGAATAAAAACCTGAAGATGATAAAGAAATTCTATTTAAATACGCCTCTTTAATTATTTTTTTAAAGTTAAAGACTCTATTATTAAATTTAATAAGCCCATTTTCATATTTTACTTTTTTACTTTTAATTCTATACTTTTTCATAATAAAATTTTCTAAATTCCTTTTAATTTTTGAAACTGCATTAAGCGCAGCAGCACCATTTAGATCTGTTGTGGAAGATGCGGCGCTAGCTGATGTATTAGGAACTTTTGAAGTATTTGTTGAGGATATTTTGACTTTTTCAAAAGATAGTCCAAATTCATTAGCAACAAGTTGTGCAATTTTTGTATTTGTACCTTGTCCCATTTCTATTCCTCCATGATTCAAATAAATACTTCCATCAGTATATATATGAATTAATGCACCAGCTTGATTTAAATGTGTGGTTGTAAATGATATACCAAACTTCACTGGAGTAATTGCAATTCCTTTTTTTAGATATTTATTTTTAAAATTAAATTTTTTTATTTTTGAATACCTTTTTTTGTAGTTAGATTTTTTAACTAATTTATTAAAAATTTCTTGAATTACATTGTCCTCAATTTTCATTCCATAATGTGTGACATTTTTTTTATTTTTTTGATAAAAGTTTCTTCTTCGTATTTCGTAAGGATCTTTGTTTAAATATCTTGAAATATTATCTATAATATTTTCAATAACCATCATTCCTTGATTTCCTCCAAACCCTCTAAAAGCTGTTGCAGAAACTGTATTAGTTTTGCAAAGATAATTTTTTATTTTTATGTTTGAAAGGTAATATGCATTATCTATATGCAGTAATGCTCTTCCATTTATAGCTCCTGACAAGTCTGGAGACATTCCACATCTTGAAGAAAGCTTAATATTCAATCCTTCAATAACTCCTAATTTATTGAAACCTACTTCATACTCTGAATAAAAGTCATGTCTTTTTCCTGTAATGATAATATCATCGTCTCTATCTAATCTCAATTTAACAGGTTTTTTTGTTTTGTGTGCAAGCAGTGCACAAATACTAGAAGTTAAAAAATTAGTTTCTTTGCCTCCGAATCCTCCGCCTATCCTTCTAACTAAAACAGTTATTGTGTTACTTTTTTGGTTAAGCATCTTGGCGACAATTTGTTGAGTTTCAGATGGGTGCTGTGTTGAACTATATATTAATAAATCATTATCTTCTTTAGGAATTGCAAATGCAACTTGGCCTTCCAGATAAAAATGCTCCTGGCTTCCTGTGGTGAAATTTCCTTTTAAATAATTTTTTGATTTTTTGATTTTTTTATCAGGATCTCCTCTTTGAACTTTCACCCCCTTCAAAACAAAACTTTTTTTCTTTAGGGCTTCCTTTATAGTAATAATTGGCTTTAAATTTTTATACTTTACTTTAGCTTTTAAAACAGCTCTTCTTGCAAGTTCAGAAGTTGTTGCCGCAACAGCAAAAAGAGGCTGACCATAATATTCAACTTTTTTTGGTGGAAATATTGGATCTCCATCAAATACTGGCCCTACATCATTTCTTCCTTTAATGTCTGTATGGTTAACTACAGATATAACACCTTCGCTAGACCATACTTTTGAAAGATCAATTTTTTTTATTAAAGCATGAGCATTTTTACTCCATCCAATAGCACCAAATAACGTACCATGTGGTTCAGCAATATCGTCAGTGTATTGCGCATAACCATTTACATGCTTTTCTGCACTTTCATGTGGTCTATTTTCATTTATAAATGTATTTTTTTTCATTAGTTTTTTAATTCGATTTGATTTTTATTTTGTATTTCAGCAAAAACTTTTGTTAATAAATTTTTTGCTATTTCAATACGATATTCTTTGCTTGCTCTCATATCGCTTATTGGTGAGAAATCTTTCAGTAAACTTTCTTTTGCTTTATCTAATATTTTGTTTGAAAATTCCTTATTTTCCAAAGTTTTTTCACAGTATTTTGCCCTTTTCGGAATTGAAGACATTCCACCAAAAGCAATTTTTACATTCTTTATTTTTTTATTTTTAATTTCAAAGTTAAAAGATGCACATACCGATGATATATCATCATCAAATCTTTTAGAAATTTTATATGCTTTAAAAATGTTTTTTGTATAAATAGGAATTTTAATTGAACTAATAAAATCCTTTTTTTTAAGTTTAGTTTTTCTATAACTTACAAAAAAATCTTTGAGTTTAATTGTTTTTTTTATTTTATTATTTTCAATAGTAATAAGTGCATCAAGAGAAAGAAGCAGAGGCAAAGTATCACCAATTGGAGATGCGGTTGCAATATTTCCAGCAATAGTGGCAACATTCCTTATCTGTATCGATCCATATCTTTTTAAAATTTTGTTAAAATCTAAGTAATATTTTTTTATATACTCTTCAACATTTATTAAGGGTGTATTTGCTCCAATTTCAATAAAAGAATTATTTTTTTTGATATAATTTAATTCTTTAATTCCACCAATATAAATGAGGCTATCTAGATTTTTTCTCTCTTTTGTAACTACCAATGACAAATCTGTTCCACCACTCAATAATTTGGAATTAGGATTTTTATTTAAAATTTTTTTTAGTTCAATGATATTTTTTGGAGCAAAGTATTTTTTACCATTATTTATACTTACTGAGCTAGAGTGTATTTTTTTTAAAAGATTTATAGTTTTTTTTTTATATATTTCAAATTTATCAGTAATATTTTTATTATTTAAACTTTTTGCTGCATCAATAATTGGTCTATAGCCTGTGCACCTACATAAATTTCCAGAAATTGAATCACTTATAATATCTCTATCATATGACTTATTTTTTTTATGCATTGCAAATAAGGACATGACAAAACCAGGAGTGCAAAAACCACACTGAGAACCGTGATAATCAACCATAGCTTTTTGAACGGGATGCAAAGAACCATTTTTATTTAGCAGATCTTCTACAAGAATTAATTGCTTTCCGTGTAATGTGGGAACAAATGCAATGCAAGAATTTATTGCTTTATAAATTAATTTCTTTTTATATTCTTCAGCTAATACTACTGTACATGCTCCACAACCACCTTCTGCACAACCTTCTTTGGTTCCAGTTTTTTTTAATTTTAATCTTATAAAGTTCAGTAAAGTTTCATTTGGATCTGGATTTTTAATTTCCAAAATTTTGTTTTTCCATACAAATTTAATTGTCCTGGAAATCATTTAACTTCCTCGATAAGTGGAATAGCTCCAGGGAGATACAAGCAAAGGTATATGATAATTTTCTTCAACATTTGAAACTCCAAACCTTACAACTACTTCATCTAAAAATTTGGGTGTTTGTAATTCCAATTTTTTTTGAAAATATTCACCCACAAAAAATACCAATTCATACTTTCCGATTTTAAAATTATCTTCTTCAGCTAAAGCCTTGGTGGAACGTCCTTCATCATTTAGTGTAACGCTAGAGATTTTAGTTTTTTTATCATTTTTATCGCAATAATAAAGTTCAACCTTAATATTTTTTCCAGGTTTTCCAGAATAAACATCTAAAACATGAGTTGTTAATTTTGCCATATATCAAATATATATTATACAATAATTTGATATTTTAATATTAAAAGTATCATAGAATTATTTTTGGTATGGACTCAATAAATAACATAAACAAATTAACAAAGAATGATTTTATTAGTATTTTTGGAAATATTTTTGAAAAATCAAATTGGATTGCTGAAAAAGTCTATTTATCAATACCATTTAATAGCTTTACTGAACTAAAAGACAAATTTATAGAAACTTTTGAAAGTGAAACAAATGAAAGTCATCTTAAAATTTTACTTTCTCACCCTGATTTAGGTGTAAAACAAAAAATGACAGTAGACTCGGAAAAAGAACAATCTCATTCTGAATTAGATAAATGTTCAAAAGAGCAGATTGAAAAATTTAAATTATTAAATAAAGATTACAAACAAAGTTTTGGTTTTCCTTTTATAGTTTGCGTATCTGGAATGGATCGATTTAAAATTTTAAATTTATTTGAAAAACGAATTAATAATAATAAAAATTCTGAATTCGAAGAGGCAAAAATACAAGTAAAAAAAATTGCATTATTACGTTTGGAAAAAATTAATAAAGAATAAAATATGAAAATTTATGACTGTTTTATGTATTATGATGAAGATCTATTATTAGATTTGAGGCTTAATATTTTAGACAAGTATATAGATTTCTTTGTTATTGTAGAAAGTGAATTTTATCATAATGGAAAAAAAAGAAATTTAAAATTCCAAATAAAAAATTTTGAAAAGTTTAAAAATAAAATTATTTATATTTCACAAAAAAAAGAACCCTCGGGTATATTAAAACTAAATGAAAATGACGATGAGGGAACTAAATCTTATAAATTAATTTTTAATGCTCATCTAAGAGAGAATGAACAAAGAAATCAAATTGAGCAAGGTATAGGTTCTGCAGAAGATAATGATTTAATTCTTATATCTGATGTTGATGAAATTCCTAATTTAAATTCCATAAATTTAAAAAAAATAAATAATAAAATAATGATGTTTGAACAAGATATTTTTTACTACAAATTTAATAGGTACCTACCAAATTTTACATGGTATGGAACTAAAGGTTGTAAAAAAAAATTTTTAAAAAAACCGCAGTGGCTTAGAAATATTAAAAGTAAAAAGTTCCCATTTTGGAGATTTGATACTTACATTTCAGAAACTAAATATATAGATAAATTTTATATTAAAAATGGTGGTTGGCATTTTTCAAATGTTAAAAAATTTGATGATATTGAACTAAAACTTAAATCATACTTGCACCATAGAGATTACGAAGTTGAAGAATTAGGTTTAGATAAAATTGAAGATTTAGTAAATAAAAACGAAACCATATATGACATGTTTGGAGATAAAACTTCAAAAAAATATGGTGATGACAAAAGAAAAAAGCTTGAAAAATATGACTTAAATAAATTACCTATCTACATTCAAGAAAATAAAGATAGATTAAAAGAATGGATAGACTAATATTCTACATCCACAGGATCAATACTTCTCCACATATACCATGTAAAGACAGTTCTATAACCAAAGTATTTTTTAGAAATTTTTTTTAAAAATTTTTCACTTGGGGGATATTTTACTTTATAATTTTTTGATATAGCTTTTAATAAACCGATATCTTTAGTTGGAAATATATCCGGTCTATTCAAATTAAACATTAAAAACATTTGAGCGCTCCAAATACCTAAACCTTTGAGTTGAGTAATGTATTCAATGGCATTCTCATCATTCATTTTCTTTAATTTAGACACATTAAAAGACTTGTTCATAAAACTTTTAGCAATGTTTTTTAGATATGAAACTTTTTGGTATGATAACCCTGCGCTCCTTAAACTTCTTTTATTTACTTT
>CEUA01026151.1_pt1 | contig 11600 bp, 10 predicted proteins | sample 361541 | NCBI WGS metagenome assembly CEUA01 (sample SAMEA2623079, study PRJEB7988) | marine metagenome | isolation source: saline water (ENVO:00002010), including
CCCTGATAGTTTGGGGCTTCTTTTACTATACTAACTTCATGCGGATGACTTTCTCTTACCCCAGCAGATGAAATTTCAATAAAGTGTCTATTTTTATGAAATGATGACAAATTCTTTGCACCGCAATAACCCATGGATGATTTTAAGCCACCTATTAATTGAAATATTGAATTACTAACAGGTCCTCTAAATGGTACCATACCTTCAATTCCCTCTGGAACAAGTTTAAGCTCATCTTTTTCTTGTTGAAAATATCTATCTCCTCCACCTTCTTTCATGGCAGCCAATGATCCCATGCCTCGGTAAGATTTGTATCTTCTTCCTTCATAAACAATGGTTTCTCCAGGGCTTTCATCCATACCTGCTAACAATCCTCCCAACATTACAACATTTGCGCCTGCTGCTAATGATTTTGCAACATCTCCGCTATATCTTATTCCTCCATCTGCAATAATTGGAATTTTATATTTTTTTGCAGCTTTAGCACAGTCTATAACGGCAGACAACTGAGGAACACCTACTCCGGATATAATTCTTGTCGTACAACTTGAACCAGCACCGATACCCACCTTTATACAATCAGCTCCTGCTTTAATAAGATCAACTGTTGCTTGTGCGGTAGCAACATTTCCAGCTATAATATCAACTTTAGGAAATTTCTTTTTAATCTTTTTAACTAAATCTAATACATATACAGAATGACCATGTGCCGTATCAACAACAATCACGTCAATTCCAACCTTTATAAGTGCAGATATTCTTTCCTTCCAATCATCCCTTACAGTTACTGCTGCTCCAACACGAAGTCTTCCTTTCTTATCTTTTGATGAATGAGGAAATTCTTCTTTTTTTGTCAAATCTTTTACAGTAATGAGTCCGGCTAAATTTTTCTTATCATCAACTACTAACAAACGTTCAATTCGATATTTTTGCAATATTGCTTTTGCTTCTTTATTGCTTATGCCAGGAGAAACAGTAATAAGATTTTTCGACGTCATTTTATCTTTAACTAGAACATTTAAATCTTGTTCAAATCTGATATCTCTCTTAGTAATTATACCAACCAATTTATTCTTTGATAAAACTGGCAATCCACCAATTGAGTATTGATCCATTAATTGTTTTGCTTCTCTAATTGGTCTGCTTTGATCTAATGTAATTGGATTAGTAATCATACCGCTTTCATAGCGTTTAACTTTATCAACCATTAAAGCTTGTGCTTCAATGCTTAAATTTTTATGAATTATTCCAATTCCTCCTTGTCTAGCAAGTGCAATCGCCATTTCCGATTCTGTAACAGTATCCATTGCTGCACTCATTAAAGGAATATTAAGAGTAATATTTTTTGTTAGCTTTGTAGAACAATCAACTTCTTTTGGAAGAACTGATGATCGTTGAGGAACCAATAATACATCGTCAAATGTTAAAGCCTTTTTAATAGAATCTTTAGACATAGATAGCTCCGAACGCAAAAAGTGGGATAGTTAATAATAACTTTTTTGAATAAAAAGTTTTATTTAAGGTAACCATTGAGGAATTTAATAAAAAAGATAAAAAAAACCAGTGGTTTAATAATTACTGTCAAATTTTAACCAATCATATTTCAATTCTGAAGTAAAATAGTAGTAAGAATTAAAAAAGAAGAAGTATCCTACTCCAATCAAACCAAACCATAGTTCTTTTGTTGTTAAAAATACAAAAAGAATTAATGGTAGATATTTCTGTGCATAACGAAGATAGCTCTCTTCTTTTCCTATTAATGCAACAAATAAAAATGGCAAATAAACAGCTGCAGCAGTTGAAACAATTGGCTCATTTTGATTTATAGAAAAAACCATAGCAATAATGGTTAAAATAATGGATCCAATTTTTATCTGAAAACTATCTGATCTGTATAAAAGATATAGAACCAGAATTAATAGAGCTAATCCTACCATTGCTTTTCCAAAAATTATTATGTCAACAAAAGCATATAATGATAAAAATAATAGAAAATTAGTCTGTGAATCCATTCTCACTATTCGAAATGGACCAAAAGATTCAAATTTTTTCATTAGCCATAGAAATAGTAGTGAATGAAGTAGAATATTAAAAACTCCGATAAAATCTTCTATAATCATTGAGAATAAATAATGTTTATTTATATCAATTCCCATATTTAGACTATCATATGATTTAACTAAATAATGCTGAAAAGCGAACATTATCCACATTGGAAAAAACATTTCAAAGCGATTTAATAAATCAGTGTCAATTTTGTTAAATAAGTTACGAAGTGATTTGTATTGATTTGATTCAACTGGAAAGAATCTTCTAAACATCTAATCTAAATCCATCCAAATTGATACAGAAATACAAGGAAAATTAATACAGGGCTTAAATATTTAATCAAGAAACCAAATATCATTTTTGATGTTGGAGATTCAAGAATTGAATTTCCAAAATATAAAGATCCAGAATCTCCTTTTAAAAGAGCTTTCACAGTGCTGTCAATACCCCAGACATACCCTGCAAAAATAGCAAGGAAAAATCCACCCAATGGTAACAATATATTAGAAGCAAGAAAATCTGCTACATCAAAAAATGTGAATGCTTTCCCTTGTATTGGAAGTGTCACATCTGAAAGTAAATTAAAAGATAATGCACATGGAATAGCAGCAAGATAAACCAAAACACCCATAATCATAGTTGCTTTCTTTCTTGAGAATTTTAATTCATCAACTAAGTAGGCAACGCTAACTTCCAAAATTGAAATTCCAGAAGTAACTGCTGCAATTGTTAATAATAAAAAGAACAAAAATGCAAATATATATCCTCCAGGCAACTGAGAAAGCAATGGAGGCAATACATGGAAGACTAAACCAGGACCAGCGGTAGGATCATAGCCTGATGAGAAAACAACAGTAAAAATAGCTACCCCAGCCAATATGGCGATAATTGTATCAAGAAATGCAACCATATAGGACGCATTAACAATATCATCATTATCTGATAAATAACTTCCATAAGTCATCATTGCACCCATACCTAAACTTAGTGTGAAAAATGCATGTCCAAGAGCTAACAGGAAGGTGCTAGGATTAATCTTAGACCAATCAGGGCTAAATAAAAATTCCATGCCTTTATCTGAGTCAGGCAACATTAAACCATTAACAACCAATGCAAAAAGGATAAATAAAAGTATTGGCATAAGGAACTTGCTAGCTTTTTCTAGACCTCCTTTAACTCCAGAAAGTATGATTCCAACAATAGATAGAAAAAAGAGTGTGTGATAGCCTAACACCCAATAAGGATTACTATTTTTTAAATTAAAAAATTCTCCTGCAACTTCAGGATCAGGAAATGAAGCAAAAGTGCCTTTAAGAGCTTCAACTGTATAAGCAACAGACCAACCTCCAACAATACTATAAAAAGAAAGAATGGTAAAACTAGCAAAAACTCCCAATGCACCAACATATTTCCAATTTGAATCACCATGAATTTTTTTAAATGCACCAACAGGGTTTTTTTGTGTTTCTCTTCCTAGCAATATTTCAATATTTAATATTGGTAATCCAATTGCTAAAATACAGATAAGATATATAAACAAAAAAGCAGCTCCGCCATTCTCGCCAGCGATATAAGGAAATTTCCAAATATTACCTAATCCAACTGCTGAACCAGCAGCAGCTAATATAAAGCCTGTTTTTGAACTCCACTGTTCTCTTTTACTCACTATTATTTTTTCCTTTATCTTTTAATGGATCATTTTCTTCAATGATCTTATCAAAATTATCTAAATGAGCCTCAACGACTGCATCTAGCATTCCATAAAAATACAACCCCACAGCTATCCATGCAAAGCGATTTCTTTTTCTGAGATAATAATCACGAGAATGACTTTCTGAACCATCATAATTGTCATATTTATTTTTATTTTCATTAAAACTCCATAGGGCAAACAATTCTCCTGCTATCAATATGGATCCTTTTATTTTTTGATCATTATATAATTGACCAACTCCTGGAAAAATTAAAGAACGTTTCATTGCTATTTTTGGATCTTTTATTTGTTCACTTTCAGAACGAAAATCCATTTTTTTCTGAGGAAATAAAAATGAAATAAAAAAACAAATAAGAAGAAATGATTTAATTAACCTAAGCATTCAATTTCTACTCTAGATCCCATTGGTAAAGCTGAAACCTGAATTGTGGTTCGTGCTGGAAAAGGTTCACTAACTCTTTTTTCAATTTGAGCATTTACCAGAGGCGTATTAACCAAATCAGTTAAATATACAGTAAACTTCTTCACATCATTAATTGATTTATTATTTTCGGCCAACACTGCTTCAATGTTATCAAATACTTGGTTCACTTCTTGTTCTATAGTTTCATTATTCAATTCTCCAGATTCAGGATCAAGAGGGATTTGTCCACATGTTACCCAATCTGAACCATCATTTAAGTATCTAAACAATGAGTATGGTCCAACTGGCTTTGGTGCTTTTAATTTATTCATAGTTATTTCCTTTTATATCTTGCATAAGTTTAATGTGGCTAATCCTATATCATCATCAATTTCTCTGTGAGTTTCTTGATCAAAAACATGTAAAATAAATTCCCCAACTGCTGCTACTTCCATCTCAAAAAGATGACCTCCAAAGACATCCATATCATGATTCCCAATTGTAATATGCGCATGCACAAATGGTTCTCCATCTTTTAATGCTATATTTCCTTGAAATGAGATCAATTCATGGATTTCTTCAAATAGCTTGTGATGATAATCTTTCTTATTAATATCGTAAACACCTATATCAATATTTCTAACTGCTCCTATTCCAGAAACTTGAGCAGACGAAATATTATTATCGATACAGAATTGAGTTAGTTTTTCCATTACTTTTTCATTTTTTTCGATATAAACGATATAAGAATTATTGTTTTTTTGTGATTGCATTAAATCTTCCCCAATTCATTTTTTATTGTTTTATTAATGAGAGATTTAATCTCATTTAAAGAAAGCTCTGAAGATGTACCGGCCATAGCAAAATCATCTTTACCTCCGCCCCCTCCACCTAATTCTTCAGCAATAGATTTTGCTAAACTGCCAGCAGATAATGATTTTTTATCAATTAAATCTTTTGATACGCTTACTGATATTGTCTTATTATCATTGATATTTGTTGAAAAAACAGCAATACCTGATTTGAATTTTTTATTTAATTTTTTATTTAATTTTTTCAAGCTATCAGCTGACTCTAAAACAACTTCTTCATTTATAAATGCAATATTGTGCAACTGCTGTTGATTTGCAATAATTGCATCAATATCAATAGCATTTAACAGGTCTGATTGATTTTTCTTATCAAGCTCTCTTTTTTCAGAGGCTTCTTTCAAACGATTAGTGGCATCCATTTCACTTTCAAGATAAGAATCAACATACTGACCTGTAATAGCATGCACCCTTCTTACTCCAGATGCAATCGCTTTATCTTGTGTTATCATAAATTTACTAATCTTCCCAGTAGATGAAACATGCGTTCCTCCACATAATTCTTTTGAGAAAGAACCCATGGTCAATACCCTAACTTTTTCTCCATATTTCTCACCAAATAAAGCAGTGGCTCCTTCTTGTTTTGCTTCTTCTAAAGTTTTTATTTCTGTTGTTACTGGTATATTTTCAGCAATCTTATCATTAACAAGCAAATCAATTGCTTCCATGTCATTTTTAGCAAGTTTATTAGGATGCGTAAAATCAAATCTTAAATAATCTGGACCAACAAGTGATCCTGCTTGGCTAATATGAGAGCCAAGGATATCTTTTAATGCTTGATGCAATAAGTGTGTGGCAGAATGGTTTGATTTAATATCTTCTCTTCGTGAAGCATCAATCTTACAATCAACACTAATATCTTTACTCAACGCACCTTTTTCTAAATCACAAATATGAATGATAGAATCACCACTTTTTTGAGTATCAATCACATTTAAAGAAAAATCTTTGCCTTGTATAGAACCTGAATCACCAACTTGTCCTCCAGATTCTGCGTAAAAAGGAGTTTTATCTAAAACAACAAAAATCTGATTATCTTCATTTGCCCACTTCATTATTTTGCTTTGACTTTCTTTTGAATCATATCCAATAAATTCTGAATGATTTCCAGCATTATCTACAATCCATTTAACATTACTTTTATCAAAAGTGAATTTTTGACTACTTTTTGCGAGATTTTTCTGTTTCTGCATTGCTTCATCAAAACCTTTTTTATCAACTTTCATTCCTTTTTCTGCCGCCATCAATTCTGTTAAATCCAAAGGAAATCCATAAGTATCATACAATTTAAATGCATCGGAACCGCTTATAATTTCAGAAGAGTTCTTTATAATCTTTTCAAATTGAATAACACCTCTTTCAAGAGTAAGAAGAAAAGATTCCTCTTCATTCAATATTGTCTGCTCTACATGTTCCTGTTTTGCTTTGAGCTCAGGATAAGAATCAGACATTGTGGAAACAACTGATTGGACTAATTTATATAGAATTGGTTCGTTAATATCAAGATTCATTACAAATTTAGATGCTCTTCTTAAAACTCTTCTTACAACATAACCTCTACCTTCATTTGATGGCAATACTCCATCAGCTATGGCAAATGATAGCATTCTAATATGGTCGCATATAACATTATACGTTACTTCATTATCAGTATATTTTGTTTCCGATATGTTTTCTAAATTTGATATCGTTTCTGAAAATAAATCTGTTTTATAATTTGAATTTTTACCTTGAAGAACAGAACAAATTCTTTCTAGTCCAGCTCCAGTATCAACATGTTTTTTAGGTAAATCTTCTAAAGTGCCATCTTTTAATCTATTGCTCTGAATAAAAACTAAATTCCATAATTCCCAGTAATCAGAAGAATGATTCACATGACTTGCATCTTGATTATCAACATCATCTCCAACATAATAATGAATCTCAGAGCAAGGACCACAAGGACCGGTTTCTGCCATTTCCCAAAAATTATCCTTCGCACCTGATTTTACAATCCTATCTTTATCAATATCAGTCTCTGTAGCCCATAAATTATATGCTTCATCATCATCTTCAAAAACTGTAACCCATAAACAATTTTTATCCAACTTCCAAACATCTGTGAATAATTCCCAAGACCATTGAATTGCTTCTTTTTTATAATAGTCTCCAAAAGACCAATTCCCTAACATTTCAAAAAAGGTGTGGTGAAAACCATCTCTTCCCACTTCCTCTAAGTCGTTATGCTTTCCACTAACTCTAATACATTTTTGACTATTCACAACTCGTAAGTGTTTTGGATCTTCTGATCCAAGGAAAATTGGCTTAAACTGGTTCATTCCAGCATTTGTAAAAAGTAAAGATTTGTCACCATGAGGAAGGACAGGTGCACTTTCAACATGATGATGTTCTTTATCTTCAAAAAATTTTATAAATGATTGTCTAATTTCTTTACTGTTCATTTGTAGGTTATTTAAAAGAATCTAAACAAATAATATATTCATTATTATCAAAAATATTAGCTAATAGAATTCTCATAAAAACGTTATAAATTATTACCATGCTTAGATTGATATTAGCCTGCTTTTTAATTTCTTCTGTATTCGCACAAGACAATAAGATTGCTCAACTAGATATTGATTCTAGAGATAATGGAACAATCATAAAATTGAAATCAACAAAAAAAGTGGATTTAAAAAATATTACAGCATGGTATTCTTCCGAATGGTTTTATCTGACAATCTATGATGCAAAAAGTGATAGTACGAAATTGGCTAATACGCCATTAAATAAAATCGTAAGAAAGATTGAAGTTCTCAACAGCGACGAATCTACACAGATTGCATTACAAGTTAATGAATCAATTGAATCGTTTGAAATTATGTCGCCATCAAAAAGAGAAGTGTCATTCATTCTGCGTTTTCCTCAAGAAGAAATAAAAAGCGATTTATCTGACAATAATCTAGAAGAACTCATAGAAGTTGACGAAATAAAAACTAGTAAAAAATCTTTAGCAACTGGTGAAATGAGTAAGGCAAGTAAGTTTATGCCTTTTGTAGGGCTAGTGGTTGCTGCAAGTGACATTACTAATCCAGCCGTTTTTCTTGGTGGAACTTTAATTAGTTTGTTGAGTTTATTTTTATAGATTAGAAAATCGATCAGTATATTCTAAAATCTTATTTTTTATTCCATCTTCAAAGATAGAATGTCCAGCATCTGGAATGATATGTAAATCTGCTTCTGGCCATGCTTTATGTAAATCCCATGCTTGTATAACTGGACAAATAATATCGTACCTTCCATGAATAATTACTCCAGGAATATGTCTAATCTTATCCATATTCTCTATAAGATGATTATCAGAATCCAGCCAACAATTATTCATAAAATAATGACACTCAATCCTTGCAAATGCTTCAGCAAACTTATCATCTGAAAAATCAGAAATGAAATTTTCATCTTGCAACAATCTAACAGTGCTTCCTTCCCATGTGCTCCATGCTTTTGCTGCTTCAATTTTTTTCGAATGATCTTCACCGGTTAAAATCTCATAATAAGCCTGCATTAGGTTATCTCTTTTTTCAACAGGAATAGGTTCTAGAAAAGATTCCCATCTATCTGGAAAAACATTATTGGCTCCTTCTTGATAAAACCAATCTAACTCTTTTTTTCGCACTAAAAAGATACCTCTTAAAATTAGCCCTTTGCATGAATCAGGATAAGTTTGACTGTAAGCCAATGATAATGTGCTTCCCCAACTTCCTCCAAATACAACCCATTTATCAATAGAAAGATGATTACGAATTTTTTCAATGTCATTAACTAAGTCCCAAGTAGTATTCTCTTTTAACTCTGCGAAAGGAGTGCTTTTTCCACAGCCGCGTTGGTCAAACATAATAATGCGCCACTTTTCAGGGTCGAAATATCTTCTATATTTTGGATCGACACCTCCTCCAGGACCACCATGCAAGAATATGACTGGTTTACCATTTTTATTACCTGATTCTTCTACATATATAGTATGCAAATCAGATACCGGCAAATCAAAAGCATTAAAAGGTTCAATATTTGGAAATAATTCCATAGTAAAATTTAATAATTTATCCTAATATTACGCTCGTAAAACATTGTTATGAATATTGGCATATTAAAAGAAACAAAATCTCTTGAAAAAAGAGTGGCTATTATTCCTTCTACTGTTAAAGATTTAACAGAAAAAGGTTATTCCTTCTTTGTAGAAAAATCTGCAGGCAACTCTTCACACTATTCAGATCAGTCATTTATGGATGCTGGTGCAAAAATGGTTGATAGAAATGAAGCATTTAATTGTGATATCGTTATCAAAGTTAATACACCAACAGAAGATGAAATTGGATTGTTAAATTCAAATTCTCTTTTAATATCATTATTTCAAACAATTAAAGATGTCGACTTAGTTAAAAAATTAAAAGATAAGCAAGTATCTGCATTCTCATTAAATCTACTTCCAAGAACTACTTTAGCGCAAAAAATGGACATTTTAAGTTCTCAAGCAAATATTGCAGGATACAAAGCTGTGTTAATTGGCGCAGATCATATTGAAAAATATATGCCATTACTAATGACAGCTGCTGGAACAATTCCTCCAGCAAAAACATTGGTAATTGGTGCAGGAGTTGCTGGACTACAAGCAATTGCAACTGCAAAAAGACTTGGAGGACAAGTAGAAGCATTTGATGTAAGACCTGAAGTAAAAGAACAGGTAGAAAGTTTAGGGGCAAAATTTATAGAAGTAGAAAGTGATAGCGATGATGGTGTAGGATCAGGTGGATATGCTAAAGAAACAAGTGAAGAATACAAAAAACGTCAGCAAAAGTTGATGGAAGAAAGAATATCAAAATCTGATTTGGTAATCACAACAGCGTTAATTCCAAATAGACCTGCACCTGTTCTAATACCTACTAGTATGGTTAACTTAATGAAATCTGGATCAGTTATTATGGATTTAGCATCTGAAAATGGTGGAAATTGTGAATTAACCCAACCAGATGAAGTGATAAATCATAATGGAGTGCTAATTGATGGAAATACAAATTTACCAAGCACAATGGCAACTCATGCTAGCCAATTATTCTCAAAAAATGTTCAAGCGATTATTGAACATTGCCATACTGAAGAAGGATTTAAATTAGACAAAGAAGATGAAATTATTGATGGTATGCTTTTTATTGAAAAAGGTGAAGTAAGACACGAACCAACTAAAGAGGCATTATAATGGATGTTAATTTAATAACAATATTTATTTTGGCGATATTTGTAGGAAATGAAGTAATAAATAAAGTTCCTCCTACTCTCCATACGCCACTAATGTCTGGTTCAAATGCAATTTCAGGAATTGCAATTGTTGGTGCTCTATTAGCAATTAGCGCTGATGGTCAAATTAGCACTTATCTTGGATTAGCTGCATTAATCTGCGCAACAATTAATGTTGTAGGTGGATTTTTAGTAACTGATAGAATGTTAAAAATGTTTAAGAAAAAATGAATTTATTTTATCTCATATCAGCCGTTTGTTTTATCCTAGGATTAAAACGTCTTTCACATCCTAAGACTGCTAGAAGTGGTAATTTCTTAGCAGCGCTTGGTATGTTAATTGCTATTGCTGCTACATTGGCTTCTTCTGGTGTATTAGATTTAAAATTAATTGCAATTGGAATTGGAACTGGAACTGTCATTGGTCTGTTATTTGCAACTAGAGTTCAAATGACAGAAATGCCTCAAATGGTTGCAATCTTTAATGGTTTAGGTGGAGCTGCATCTGCTTTAGTGGCATCTTCTGAATTTTTCAAGATAGATGACTTAAGTTTTATTATTTGTCTTAGTGTATTTATTGGAACTTTAACTTTTTCTGGAAGCTTTATTGCATTTGGAAAATTGCAAGGAATAGTTTCGGGTAGAGCCATTACTTTTAAAGGACAGCAAGCACTGAATGCTTTGATTTTTGCTGCTATTGTAGTTTTAATTTCTGTTAATAATCTAGAAGTAGCACTGTCAGCTTATAATATTTTTTATTTAGTTGTACTTTTGGCATTTATATTAGGTATAGGATTAACAATACCAATTGGTGGTGCAGATATGCCAGTTGTTATATCATTGCTGAATTCTTATTCTGGAATAGCTGCAGCAGCCACTGGTTTTTTAATTGATAACCAAGCTCTTATTATTAGTGGATCTTTAGTTGGTGCATCCGGTTTAATCTTAACGAACATTATGTGCAAAGGCATGAATCGATCTTTAGCTAATGTAATATTTGGTGCTGTTGGAGCTGAAACGTCAGGTGAAAGTTCTGGTGATGGCAAAGAAATGAACATTAAGAGCTATTCAACAACTGAAGCCGCAATGATTCTTGATGCAGCAGAAAAAGTGATTATTGTTCCAGGATATGGATTAGCTGTCGCACAAGCACAACATGTAGCAAGAGAAGTTGCTGATAATTTGGAAGCAAAGGGTAAAAAAGTATTATATGCAATTCATCCAGTTGCTGGAAGAATGCCAGGACACATGAATGTGTTGCTTGCAGAAGCAAATGTATCTTATGATTTATTAAA
>CEUA01014302.1_pt1 | contig 11586 bp, 13 predicted proteins | sample 361541 | NCBI WGS metagenome assembly CEUA01 (sample SAMEA2623079, study PRJEB7988) | marine metagenome | isolation source: saline water (ENVO:00002010), including
TACGTATCTCTACCTAGTTGCACCCTACCCCCCTTCTCTCTAGGATATGTCTGGTCCCCCATGACCCCGTAGCCGCTTCTTAGCCGAAGCCAACAAACCTCTTAGTTTTTACAGGTGACTAGGGGGTTTTGTTGTATCTATGGATATCGCAATTAGAATTAAGATGCACACATTATTCTGGGCAACTGCTTATTAAACATCACGGTCAAGATTAGGTATCATCAAAGCCCCCTAAGTCTTTGAGGACACTAGGGGGTTTTGTTGTAATTAGACCTCTCCTCCAACCTTGTCACCTTATTATCCAAAGTATTTAGCCTCCTAAATATTTCGACCGTAAAGGATTCCCTCTTTTTACCAGCTCCCATTGCCAACATTGCCACAACAGAAATACCAGCTCCAAGAATTGCTGCAATAATCTCGTTCACCCTACCCCCTATGTTTAATACCAACTATCCTACTTAAGTAAGTAAGGATTTTATAGGTGAGTTTACTAGCGAACGTACCCGGTGGCTCCTGTCTCGAACCACCCATTCAGGTATCCAGCCGAGCGACGGAAACCAATGAAAAATTGCGATTTAAAATTGTAGAAGGGTTACTACCAGCCCAACGAACATTTTGTAATGATCAAAAACACCTCATTCTAGGATTCATTGGAGGCTTCGGAAGTGGAAAAACCAGAGCCCTCTGCGCCAAAGCAGTTTTGTTGTGCATGGATAACCCCGGAACAGTCGGCGCAGTCTTCGAACCTACAAATATATTGCTTCGCGACGTATGGATGAGAAGTTTAGATGATTTCCTAGAGGAATACCAAATCGAATACGACTTCCGAGTATCCCCGCAACCGGAATACATAATCCACACCGAACATGGCAGCACCACCCTGTTATGCCGAGCCACCGAAACATGGAATCGCATCAGGGGTCAGAATTTATCCTTCATTCTTTGTGACGAAATTGATACTTCGCCAATGGAAGTAGCACAAAAAGCAAGTGAGATGTTCCTCGCCAGATTACGTGGAGGCAACAACCCAGTCCTTGCAGTAGGTTCTACACCAGAGGGATACAAATGGTGTTACCGCACTTTCGTAGAGAACGGTGACAGAGAAGACCGCCGTATGATCAAAGCAAAGACAACGGATAACCCACACCTACCCCCTGGCTTCATCGACTCTTTATACCAAAACTATGACGCGAATTTAATAGCCAGTTACATCGAGGGAGAGTTCACCAACCTAGAAAACACAACTGTCTACCATCCATTCGATAGAGATAAACATTGGACAGACGAACAAATTAACAACGAAGACCGCATATTCTTAGGAGTTGACTTCAACGTAGCAGCCTGTTTCTGCATGACAATTATCCGTCGCGGCGACGAATTTCACGTCATAGATGAACACTACCCCAAGGACACCCCCGCCGTAGTCGAGAAACTAACTAACACCTACCCCGAGCAATTACAAAGAGATAACCTAGTCATAATCCCAGATGCGGCCAGCAAACAACGCACTACCACCAACGCCTCTGAGTCAGACCTTAGCCTCCTAAAGAAAGGAAAGTTCATCGTTAAAGTACAATCAAGCAACCCACTTGTTGCAGACCGAGTTAACTGTGTCAACGTCTTATTATTATCGAACCGCCTTAAAGTACACAACCGTTGTAAATATTTAATCAAATCACTCGAACAACAAACTTACGACAAAACCGGTAAACCAACCAAAGGAATTGGCGGCTTAGATGATATCTCTGGACCAGTAGATGCACTAGGATACGCAATAAGTTATCTAGCTCCACTACGTCGTTGGACAAGTGGTGGTTCAACCATTCGTATCTACTAGAATAGGGACATGACTATTTCCGGCTCCACCTACCCCAAACGTCCGGGTAAAAATGCACTTATTGACATAGGTGGATTAACCGGAAGGGTAGACATCCCCAAGAACGACAAACCCGAAGATCCGAGCGCAAAGAACGCGGCAGTTCTCGGAATGATCCCATTCTGGAATCCAATCAACACCTGTGTTGGTGGCACGAAGACGATCCGTCAAAACGCGGAGAGTATCATCCCCCGCGAACCAAGAGAAGATGACGATGCTTATGGTCGTCGCATCTTCCACGCAGTCATGCCCCCCTTCCTGCAACGACTAGCATCACAAGCTGCGGGAACAATACTGAGGCGAGGTATTCATCTTGAGGGAGGCGACCAAGACTATTGGAAAGAGTGGGCAAAGGATGTCACTGGCGACGGAACACCCCTCAACGAATTTGCGAGACGAGTCTTAGTCGATGCTTTGTTATACGGACATACCAGTGTTTTGGTCGAAAGTCCTAGCGACATGCCTAACAATCTGGCTGAGATGCGCTCAGGAGATTACAGACCCTACCTATGTCCTATTGAGGCACAACAAATATGTGGCTGGAGAACGGAGGGCAACCGCGCCCAAGCTGACTTAACCCAGTTGCGTTATTCTGAAGTTGTTAGTGAACCAGAAGGAAGATTTGGCGAAGATGTCATCGAGCAAGTTCGAGTCCTCGAACCAGGAAGATACGAAGTTTGGAGAACAGAGAACGCAACCACCGGAAGAAACGCAGGCTGGTATCTCCACGAATCAGGAAGCTACGACCTCGACAGAATCCCAGTCGTCACAGTGTATTCCAACCGTCTCGGGACACTCCTTTCTAGACCCCCGTTATTGGAGGTCGCGAACCTAAACATCGCCTATTGCCAAAGATTCACGGATTACCACCACAGCATCCACGTTGGTAGCCAACCAATCTTTGTCCTAAAAGGCTTCGACCCTGACAGTGATAACAAGCTCGGCCTATCAGTTAATACTGCGGTCCTCCTACCCCCAGACGGATCAGCAGATTACGTATCTAGCAATAGCGACTCCTTTCAATCTCAACTGGATTGCCTACGCACACTCGAAGAGCAAATCAGCAGCCTTGGAATTAGCACATTAGCTAGGCAGAACATCACCAATGCGGCTGCCGAAGCCAAGCGACTCGACAGGATTGACAGCGACTCAATCATGTCAATTATCAGCGAAGACCTAGCTCGCGCAATCACCGAAATCCTAGCGATGGCGGCAGATTACGCAGGTGTCGAGCCTCCTACTGTGACCATCCCTCGCGATTACGAGAATCGTTTACTTGATGGAAACCAGATCACTGCGATGCTCCAGCTCCAGATGCAAAACCAGATCTCACAGGAGACACTGCTTCGCATCTTGCAAGAAGGAGAGGTTATTCCTCCTTACGTCGAAATTGACAGTGAATTATCTAGAACTAAGGATGAACTAGAGGACAAACTCGAACTAGATCTCGACCAAGCTCGCGAGCAAGTCAAGATCAAGAGTGAAGAAACAAATGGAGGAGCAACCAGTGGCGACGCAGCGTCAGGTAAGACAAAAGGTTCGATGACACTGCCCACCCCCTTAAGATCTGGCAAGTATGCAGAGTAATGAAAAAGAAGAAGAACTACTTGCTTTATTTTTATTATTTGCAAGTCGAATAGAAGCACGACTAGAGCAGGAAGTCCGTCCTGTTCTACGTTTTGCGATGTTAGAGCTACGTCAATTAATCGAACAGATCAGTCCAACGGGTCAATTTCGGATCTATGAGTGGCAACAGATTCAACCTTTAGCCTTACCAATCTTATCGACGATTACTAGTGTTCTTCGGGTACAGATCCCGCCAGAACTAGAGGCAATAAGACCAAGAATACAAAAAGCAGCGGCAGAGTATGTAAACCAACCGGCTCCTGTTGTTGCACCCATAGGTAATCAGGAGTTACTAAAAAAGGTAGTGATAGGAGGAATAACACTGAATTCAATCCTGGGAACACCAGGCGTATCTAATCGTCTAACGATAAACATGGCTAGGGATTTGGATCGAATGGTTCGCACTTCTTTATTTAAAGAGCTACCAACAACGGAGATTGCTAACAAAGTAGTCCGAACACTCGAACGAAATGGTCGAACGATTGCTCAAATAAGGAAGGGATCATACGGCAACCAAATCCTAAACAGAACGAATAACACAATCACGGCAGCGGTTTGGGACATCGCCAACAAAACAGCCAGAGATTTTTGGGAAGACAGCGCAGCAGCGGGCCAAGAGTGGATGTGGTTAGCAACATTAGAGAATACCTGTCAACTATGTCTGCCCTACCACCGAGTTACGAAGCCAAGTCTGAATGATTTCCCGGCATTACCGAAGGTTCACCCAAACTGCCGATGTGTTGTAGTACCTGTAGTATGAAGCTACTTAAGTAAGTTAAAGACATGGCTTGTTGGTATCCATCTCCGTGGTGGCCTCGTTGGGATACAGCCGAAAGCAAGGAAAGTACCCCAAAGAAAGCCAGTAAGCCACGCAAATCAACCCCAAAAAAGAAGGAAGTCATAACTACGTAAGTAGGATTTACTCAATTAAGTAATTAAGAGGTAGAATGTAGTCAACCTCTCGTTTTTGCATGTCTGAGGAAATAGCGGTAGTTGAGCCTGTGGCCGACGCTGTTAGTGAGTCCGTGACCGCTACCCCCGCACCAATTCCACCAAATCCCCCTGTTAGTTCACCGGAAGGCAGTGCCACCGAAGAATTACTACAGAAGAAGTTAGGTTTCGCCAACTCTCAAGCTGCCAAAGCTAAGAAAGAAGCGGAACAGACAAAAAAGCAGCTATCAAAGCTTCAATTTGAAGTAGACAAGTTGCAAGAAACTCAACAAACGGCAGTGCGTGAAAACCTTGAGAGTCAAGGTGCTTACAAAGAGCTATATGAAGCGGAGAAAGAGCGTTGCAAAACGCTAGAGACTCGTCTTCTAAATGAGACCGCAGAATTACGAACCGAGTTGGAGTCTGTGACCCAATCGGCAAGTCAGGAACGTCTCAAAGCCAGTTCTTTATCAGCAATATCTCAATCCAACGCATTAAACCCCGAGCAAATGTATGTATTGCTCCAACCCTTATTGCGACAAAGTGACGAAGGCAACCCAACTGTGTTAAACGGGGGCGTTGAACAGAGTCTTGGTGATTACCTCGGTAATTTGAAGCAAGCGAAGGAATGGCAGCATCATTTTGCAGCGGGTGGAAGTCGAGGAATGGGATCAAACGCCGCCGCCCCGAGCGTCGCACCCGGAATGAAAAACCCCTATAAAACGGGGAACATGACAGATGCGATCAAACTCGAAGTTGAGAATCCAGAACTTGCCAAAGTGCTGAAAGCAGAAGCGCAAAGAGGGTAATTCACGGTAATCTCTCGCAACCTTAAACATGGCTGCTCCATATCAAAATTACACTGGAGGAACATTCCTCAGTGATCTAGTAACACGCCCAGAATTTCTGGGCTACGTACAGGAAGACATCTACAACGCATGTAAGTGGGTACAGTCCGGTGCCGTTGTAAGAAACAGCGCACTAGACGCACGTGCAGGTGGCGTAAAGGTACAAGTACCATTCTTCAAACCCATTGCACCAACTGAAGAGAGAATCACTTCAGCGAACAACTGGGGAACATCTGGAGCTGGTTATTTAACACCACAGAAAGTCACAGCGGCTGATCAGGTAATGCCTATCATCCACCGTGGTTTTTCTTATGCGGTAGATGACCTTTCTCAACTTGGAACCGGATCAGACCCAATGGGCGCAATCCGCAACCAGATTTCGCAAGCAATCAATAAGCTTCGTACATCTACACTGATCAACCAGTTAGACGGAATCTTCGGAGCTGTAACAGGTAACGCAACTGACGTATCTGGTAACGCAGCAACAACACAGGTTAACTACTTAACTCTTTCAAACGTCATCAAGGCTAAAAACCTTCTTGGTGAAAGAGCTAACGAACTTTCCACCATCGCAATGCACAGTGATGTGTATGCGTACTTACAGGAAGTAGGAGCATTGCAATTCTCAGCTAACAACTTAGCTAGTGGAACTGCAATCTCATGGGGAGGCGGTGGCCTTGGAGTTTCTTCAACTCAAGTAGCAACCTTCATGGGTCTACAGGTAATTGTTGACGACCTCATTGCTCCAACTCTTAACGCTGGTGGATCTGACCAGTATCCTGTTTACCTTCTTGGTTCAGGTGCAATGAACGAAGGCGTTCAGCAAGAGCTTCGCGTTGAGTCAGACAGAAACATCCTTTCTAAGCAGGACGTTATCTCTGTTGACTACCACTACGGTTTCCACTTAGGAGGAACTAAGTACGGTGGTGCTGACAACCCAACAAATGCCAACTTATCTACAGCAGGTAACTGGACATTGGCTTATACCGAGCGCAAGATGGTAGATGCAGTCAAGTTGACAGTTAACACACCATTCTCAGTCAACAAGGCTTAATTGCTTCTTGTTTGAGAACGATAAGGAGGGGAGCTACACATTGGTTCCCCTTTTTATTACAAGGATTAAACTGAGTTAAGTTAGGTGAGGTAATCAAGTGATCTCAATGGTTCGCTTTTATCTCATGCCACGTGAAGGCATACCTGAGAACGTACTACCAACCTATTATCCCTCGGTTGTTGATGTTGATTCTCACGAAGCGCGAAAGACACGTCGCAGATTAAAGACCCAATATAAAAGTTTAGAAATCATCGCTGTTCCACTCTGATGTCATTACCAACAACCACCAGTTACGTTGCGAGAGCCGACGCTGACACGTATTTCGCCACTTCCTTCAATAACGCAACATGGACAGCGTTAAGTGACGCTCAAAAAGATTTAGCTCTAAAAGTAGCGACTCGAAATTTAGAAACTCTCCAGTGGTACGGAACGAAATGCTTGGATGATCAGGCACTGCAATGGCCGAGGGAGGTAGCAGCAGATGGTTCATGTGATGCCACTGTCTGCACAACCATTCCCAACCAATTAGTTGAAGCAACTTGCGAGTTAGCCCTCAAGCTTCACGCCAACCAATCAATTTATATTGATGGACCAGAGACAACAACCACCGGTACTTATGTATCGAAAGAAAAGATAGGTGAACTAGAAGTTGAATATGACGAATACGACGGGGCAAAGAACGTATCCACCGGCCCCAAGATTATTGTTTTATTCCCTTGGCTCAAAGACCTACTTCGTTGTTATGCAAAGGTAGGTAGTCAGACCATCATGTTAGCGGTGAGATCGTGAGCAAGATTGACGACGTATTTGGTCCTATCCCTGGTCCTCTAATAACGAAGTGGGGGCAAGCCATGACATTCGTTCGCGTTAACGGGACCGGAGTTTATGACCAAACCACTGGTGTTGTTACTCCAAACGAAACAAACATCTCAGTCAAAGCAATCATCACTCAAGTTTCACCCACCGAAGTTGATGGTGTTCTACAAGTTAGTGATGCAAAGATCTTGATTGACGCGGCCCAACTAGGCACAACATATATAAAGACTTCCGACAAGTTTATTTACCAAGCCGAAGGCAGCAACGTAACCGCAAGTGTTGTCCGTGTCAGTACGACCCGAGGAGATAACCCTATTTTCTACACCTGTTTTGTGAGGCCACAATAATGCCAAAGCCCATCTCACAACTTATTCCTGACTTTAGAGAAGCTTTACAGGAAGGATTAAAGGATGCCGTAGGTGATGTTGTTGAGGATTTGATAGAAGAGGGACCATATTGGAGTGGATTATTTGCTAAGTCTTGGAGAGTTGTGACAGGTGCAAAAAGTTCAATACCTATGTATATCCCGAGAAGTTACCCGGTTTCACGAACATCTAGAGAAGACCAAAAACCCCCTGCTAGATCTCTAGTACCGTTTATTCCAGAAAATAGTAATTTAGAAGGTTACACAATTGGCAATATGACCGAATACCGAGGTTACGCAATGGATTTACTACCCACGAATAAAGGAAGACAAATGGGAAATGCGCCAAATGCGACAGCCAAAAAGGACTGGTTTCTTTTATACGTTCACGCGCCCAAAGGCGGTATGGGTAAAAGGATAAATGACACTCTCACAAACGTATTCAGGAGATACTAATGACTCTTCAATCCATCCGAGCAATCTACGAAGCCCCAGTCATAGCGGCTTTGGGAGCATTAACTCCTGCTGTTTCTTGCTATGGAGATAACCAAACTTATACCGATGACGACGCTACAACTGAGTACGCTTTAATTCGAGTTAACTTCACAGGTACAACTGAAATTTCTTTAGGTCCAAGCTTAGAGAATCTACGCGGTGTTGTTATCGTTGAATGTTTCACCCCTAAGAACATCGGTCCAGCTAGAGCGCAGGAAATGATTACGTCAGTAATGACAGCACTTAATAATCTAAATACCTGTAACCCACATCCATCGACAGGTAGTTATGGAACAGTGGGTGTGATTAATGGACCTAATTTTGCAGCATTAGATGATCGGCCTCATTACATGGCAAGTATTAGCTGTCCGTTCAAAGCAACTCACTTAAGTTAGAATCTAAATAAGTACTAGCCCCCAAGTACAGCAACGCCCCGCTGTTGTTACGACTCTCTTTATAGAGAGCTAGACCAATTCCAGTTTCTTGCTCAAGCCAAGTCTTGACAGGTACAGATGGAAGCGTTTGGTTTCAACCCGCATCCACTGAGTTCTGCCTCAAAGACTTCACTGATTTCCCTGCCGGAACGTCAATCACAGTTCCATCAGACCACGATTTTCGTGTTAATGACCCTGTTAAGTTCACTGCCCAAGGCACTGGACATATAGATGCCAACCTCACAGCAGGTACGACTTACTACGTTGTTGCGAAAGCTGCGACAACAATTGATGTATCAGCATCATCCGGTGGAACTGCTATTACCCTTGCGGGTGACGGTGGTACAGGTTCAGCAGACTCTTCCAATACCGCTGTCAATCACATCAAGATTGATTACGCGGAATTTGCTGCGGTTTGTCAGGTTAAATCATTCTCTCTCGATCTAAGTCGCGAGGAAATTGACACAACTGTTCTACCTTGCACAGTTAATACCACAGGTTCACTCGCTTCATTTAGAACAATGCAAGCCGGGTTTGCATCTGGTTCTGGCTCAATGGAAGTTCAGTTCACAGACGATCAAACCAACCTCGCTAACCGTTTACTCGGTAACAGCATGAGGAGGAATCAGGATGGAGCGTCAGTTCGACTATTCATCAACACTGTTGGTACGACTGCTTCACCATCTCTGACTGACAGCCTTTACATTGAAGCACCAATCTCAATCATGGGATTCAGTTTGAATGTATCTCCAGAGGATGTCATTGTCGGTTCATTAAGCTTCAGCCTTAGTGGACAACCAACTCACCTACTTGGTAACTAAACTAAGTTTGGTTGGAATACACAAAGCCTCCCATGTCTGCGGGGGGCTTTTTTATGTATATAATTAGGTAACTTAACTAAGTAACTATGGCATTAAGCCTAATCGACGAGCTAAAGAAGGCAGCGAACCTCAAGCCAACGAAGCGCACAGTTGTATTAACAAACGGAAAAGAGATTGAATTTTACTGCGCTCCCCTCACAATGGCAGAGCGTGAAAAAGCTCAAGCTCAAGCTAAAAATCCAGATGACACGAATACACTCGCTCTCCAACTCCTAGTCAACAAAGCCCAAACTAAGACCGGTGAGCGTATCTTCAACGTCAGTCATATCGCGGAATTAAAGCACTTCTGCAAAGAACAGGATGTTCAGGCTCTAATGCTTGCCGTGATTAGTGACGCGGAGGCAGAGGAAGAACCCACCGATATGAAAAGAACTAGAAAAGCAACTACGGAAGGATAATTTAATGATGCTGTCCTTCGGAGTCGCGAAGGAATTAGGCATGACCCTCCAACAGCTTTATCAAAACATCACTCTTCAAGAGCTGTTGGCTTGGTCTGCTTATTTTTCAATCATCAACCAAGAGCAGGAAGATGCTATGAAAAAGGCAAGACGACGCTAAACTGTTGAAATAACCAAGTTGAGTTAGATCGTTGGCAATTTACGCAGCCGATATTCAGATCAATGTAAAGAATAAAGGCGAACTTCGTACCCTCGAAAGTCGCTTCAAAAAGATTGAGACAGCAGCAGTCAGTTTAAATAAAACACTTAAAGGTTTAGGTCGTCGTAACGCCATAAGAGTCGACACTCGCGCTGCGATGTCAGCGATCAGCGCACTCGAAGCCCGTATCCGTGGATTAAATAGAACAGTAAATCTTGATGCACGTACTAGTGAAAGTCGAAGTGGCGGGGGAGGTATGTCCGGCGCGGCTATGCCTATTCTTGCTACTGCTTTTAGTAGTCGGCTTGGCGGTTCTAAAGGAAGTGGAAGATCAATACTAAGTCGGAGACGACAAGAGTTAGCGGGAACGGTTGATACTGCGAAGATGGCAAAACTGGCTGAGTTAGAGAAGAAGATTGCGACGGCAATGGAGAAACAATCAAGGTCAGCAGAAAAGCTAACAAAGGCGACGGCTGCAAAAGATTCAAGAACACAGCAGATTAAAGACCTAGACGCTCAATGGGAAAACTTAAGTAAAGTTATTACTGGTAAAAAAAGTAGATCTCGTTTCGGTAGTCGAGAAATAAATGTATTAGAAGGGCAAAGAGATGCGGTAGATAAGTTACGTAAGAGTTTAATGTCTGAAAAGATTGAGAAAGTAAATTCTGAACACGCAGCCAAGCAATTAAATGATGAGAGAAAGAAAGCTCTTAAGATATTGGAGGATGAAAAAGAGATTATAAAGTCTGGGAGTAAGGAAAAATTAGAGTCACTTAAGCTAACCGGTGAACAAAAGACAGCCCAAGAAGAGTTCAATAAGCTAAATGTCAAAGCCGGTGAACTTGAGTCAAAGCTTCTACAAAAGAAAGATGCAATAACGCAAGCTGAAGAAAGGCAACAGAAGGCTAAGAATGTACTAAATCAAACTCAAGGGAAAATAAATAAGGGTCTTAATGTCAACGCAGATACGTTAAGGCGACAGAAGGGAGAATTAGAGAGTGCGAATAAGTCGCTGGCATCACATAACAGGTGGTATAAAAAATGGGAAGACGAATTAAGAGGTGTTGGCAAACAGATTGATTCAGTAACGGAGAAACAAAAATTACTTAATACAGCAACCGCGAAAATGCCAGCGGGCGGTTTGATGGGGCAGTTGCGTGGAGGCTTTAAGGGTCTAGGTGCGAAAGGAGCTATGGGATCTATGGGTAAGGGTGCGCTTGGTGCTATGGCGTTGATACCCGGAGCTGCCCCCTTTGCTCTTGGCGCAGGAATTGGACAAGCGAATAAAACAGGAGGCGAAGCCGTTGCCGGAGGAATGATGGGCGCGGTAGGAGCTGGCGCGATTATGGGAACCGTCGCTATGGTCGAATTTGGTAGAGCGTCAGCGCAAGTTGCGGCTGAAATGGACCGAATGAGAATTGCGCTTGGTGGTGTCGTTCCTGATCAAGAAAGTTATAACACTTCGCTAGAAAAAGTATCAAAATTATCGAACAAATATGCAATCTCACAGAGAACAATACTGAAAGGATTTACGCAACTTCAAGCATCAGCAGATGCCGCAGGATTCAGTGTTGAAGATACAGGTAAATTGATGGAAGGATTGTTAGCTAGAACGCTGGCAAGTGGTAAAGGAATAGAAGAATTTAAGGGCGTTATGTTAGCCGC
>CEUA01047652.1_pt1 | contig 11584 bp, 18 predicted proteins | sample 361541 | NCBI WGS metagenome assembly CEUA01 (sample SAMEA2623079, study PRJEB7988) | marine metagenome | isolation source: saline water (ENVO:00002010), including
TCTAAGAAGTTATCTTACTTCAACCAAGATGGTACAGTTATTAAGCAAACTCTATTAGCACCAGAAAATGCAAGTGGACTACCTGATTTCTCTAATATTACTGACTACGATACACCTTCTGATGGTGACTTAGTTTATAATATTAACTGGACTCCAGGTAAATCTCTTGGTTGGATATACTATAGTCAAGAATGGAAACAATTTGGTTTAACTGATACTGGACAGATTAATATTGCAACATTTGGTGCTAATCAACATATTGGTCTTGGGGTAGCAGCAAATACTCTTTATAGAGTAGATGTTAATGGTAGTGCTAGAGTTGATGGTGACCTAGTTGTTACTGGTAGAGGTGGTGTTGCTGCTGATAAGTATATTACAAAATCATATACTGGTGATGGTGCAACATTAACATTTGCAGTTACAACATATACTGGTGGCATACAACATACTGCTAATTCAGTTATTGTATTCCTAAATGGTGTTGCTCAAATTGCAGGAACTAACTATACAGTTGATGCTTCTGGAGCAAACGTTGTATTTACATCTGGTGATGCACCATTAGCAAGTGACACAGTTCATATTTTAGAACTGCCAATCTAAATAGAAAGGAGGGAGTTTATCTAGTATGGCAATATCAAGAATTAGTGGAAATCAGATTTCCACGTCAACGGAAGCAATTATAACCACCTTAAGTTTTTTAAACACAAGTAGTGTGTTTAGATTACCATCTGGTACTGCTGCACAAAGACCATCTGGTGTATCTCCAGGTACGTTAAGGTTTAATACAGACCTTGATGCTGCTGAGATATACAAGTCGGATGATGGCACAGGAAGTCCTGGTTGGACTTCTGTATCTGGAGGAGGTCCAGCAATAGGTGATAATAGTATAATTAGAACCAATTCTAATACTATAGCAGAAAATTTAACTGTTGGTGCTACAGCAAACAATGGTGCAGAATATGCTAATGGAATGAGTGCGGGTCCAATAACAATTAATTCAGGTTTCACAGTTACTATAGAAACTGGTGCTTCTTGGAGTGTTGTATAATGCAATTAAATGTAGGTACTATACAAGGAAATTCACCTAACTTTACAGTTACTGTTAGGGATGAAGGAACACTTGAAATGGGAAGTGATCTTAGAATTCTTGGACAATCTTATATACCAGTTCCTGCAGGAACTACATCACAAAGAACAGGTGAAGCAGTTTCTGGTAGTATAAGATTTAATACTGATTCTAATGTTTTAGAATGTTGGACAGGTGCATCATGGTTATCTCTCTAAATATAATCGTAGAGAATTTTTATAAATGAGCACTCTAAATGTTGGTAAATTAGAAGGAGTAGCAGAGACTTTAGGACAAGTATCTATTCCTACTGGACATACTCTCGGTGTTGAGGGTGTATTATCTTTGGGTGCAAATACAGGTGCTTTTCAATTACCTGCAGGTGGTACATCACAAAGACCTCAAAGTCCTAATGTAGGATATTTGAGATGGAATACTGATACTGTTAGTGTAGAATGTTGGAGTGGTACTGATTGGATTGCACCATTTGCTGCTGGAGGTGGTGGTGCTGCAACAATAGTAACTAATGGATTAGATATACATTTAGATGCTGGAGATTCAAATTCATATAGTGGAAGTGGTGGTACATGGGCAAATATAGCACCAGCAGGAACACCTTTTGGAGATGCTACTATATACAATCCAAATTGGTCTTCTTCTAATAATGGTTATTTCCAAATGAGTGGAGGTAGTAATGAGTTAGCACAGATAGAGACTTCGAGCGTTAGTTATAATACATTTACATATAATATTTGGATAAGACCTACTACTTTAAGTGGTTGGAGAAGTTGGATTGACCAAGATAATGATGATTGGTTATTTGCAACTGCTGGTGTTGATGTTTATTGCTATGATCCTACTCTCAATACTGGGTATGATTTAGTTACTAATACTTGGTATAATCTTACTATGACACATACTGATGGTGGTCCAGTAAGATTATATGTTAATGGTGTTTTAGAATATGCAAGTGGTAATCAGTCTACTCAACATACTACAACAACATGGTGTTTTGGTGCTGGTGATAGTGGTACTGGTAGTGGTAATGAACCATTTATAGGTGACTATGCTGTTGCAATGGTTTATAATAGAGAACTTTCATCATCCGAAGTTCAAATTAATTATGATGCTATGTGCGAAAGATATGGATTGACACCTATTGGAGGTGGGTCTAGTGGAGGTGGACAGATACAGACAGCAGGTCTAGCATCATGGTTAGATCCAACAGAATATACTGCTGGTGCAGCAACATGGACAGATAAAGTTACTGGTGCTGCTTGGACAGTTTCTGATAATACAAATACATATAAACCAAATAACTATAGAGTTAGATCAGATTGGTCAAATGGTACTGCAAGTGTTAGTTTTGCTGATGGTAATGTTACTGCAATGAATGTGGGAACCAATCCATTTACTATGGAAGGTTGGTTCTGGTTACCATATAGTCCAGGTCAAGGTTGGTCTATTCTTATGTGTAAGAGTAATTTCTGGAGTAGTAGTGATGCTGGTTTGATATTTAATGCTGATGGTTCACAGTTACAAATGTTTAGTGATGGTGGTAATCTATTTGGTTATAACTCTTCAAACATTGGTACTGGTTGGAAACATATAGTAGCAATGCAGACTCAAACTGGTAGAGAAATTTATATTAATGGTGCTGTGGTTGCAACATCTAATACTACTCATAACTTTAATAATACATTTAACTTATCTGTTGGAGCAAATCAAGCACAACAGAATATTGCACAAAATGCTGGATATGGTCATATAAGATATTACAGTACTTACCTATCAGCAGCACAAATAGCACAACACTTTAACGCTGAAAAAGCATTCTACGGTTTATAAAATGAGTATAGTTCAAACAGACGGATTAAAAGGACCAGAATGGGATGAGTTTAGGATTCGTATGGATTCTCCTAATCATTTAAATGTGAATGGTAATATGACTATGGCATCTAGTGGTCAATTTGCATTACCACAAGGAACTACAGCACAAAGACCTGCGAATCCTAATCCTGGTATGATTCGTTTTAATATTCAAACAAATAAAGTTGAATTATATAATGGTACTGATTGGGTAACATTCCCATTTGGTGTTGGTCAAGATGGAAGTAGTGAAGGTGCTGCTGCTCCTTCTGCTAAGTGGTTATATGATAATGAAGTAGTTACTTCTGGTCAAGGATTATATTGGATTCTTACTACTGGTGGTGCTAAACAAGTATATTGTGATTTTGATACTCAAGATGCACAAGGAGGATCTGGTTGGATGATGGCAGGTACATTCGGTCAGAGTAGATATTGGGGTGGTAAGAATAATAATGTTACAACTACAGTAGGTACTATAGATCAGAATTCAGGTTATGCTGTTAGTGCTAATATGTCAGATATGACTATTAATCAGTTTCGGGTTACTTGTACTAATGATGTAAATCAGTTAGGAACAAGTTCTCAAGCAGATTGGTATTATAATTGGTCGTCAGCAATTACATGGAAAGAGGTGTGGGCACCAGCAGTAGGTCAACATTATCTTTCTAATGGTTCTAATCCTAATGTACAAAGAACTTGTATAAGAAGATTTGATAATAGTTATAATTTGAGATGGACATATAATAGACCTGATCACAAATATAATAATATAAGTGACTTTGGATATCAAAATAATAGAACTGACACTTCTGAATATAGTTATGGTACTATAGGTGGTAACACTGCACCTTCATCAGGTTGGATGAATCCTTGGACTCAGTTATCAACTGATGGTGGACAATTTGAATGGTATCATGTTGGTAGAAATGGAAATTATACTTCTAGATCTGGTGGTGACACTGATGGAACATTAGCAATACCTTATGATGGTGCTAGTAATGATACTACAGGTCAAGATTGTGATAGTAATAATAATGTTAAGGTTGGTAATGATGATAACACGGATTGGGGTTGTGGTGGTAACAGTGCAACAAGTAATCCAGGAAATAATGGTGCATTGTCATCTACGCCAATGTACTGGTGGATTAAATAAATAAATAGAAAGGATAGTTAATAGGTATTATGTCAACATTAAATGCTACTACCGTTAATTGTAGAAACGTTAACGCTTCAGGTGTGATAACTACTACTGGTGAGTTAGCATTACCTAATTATCCAGCAGACGGTAAACCTGCTGCTGAACTTTATACAGTTATATTCAATACTGCAACTGGACAAACTGAAGTTAGGAAGGCAAACCAATGGGAATCTCTTGGTGGGTCACCTTTTAATACTTGGACAGATTCAACTAGACCAACCTCAGGTTTAGTTGTAGGAAGTATAGGATATAATACAGAACATCATTGGTTTGAAGTTTATGATGGAACTACTCCTGTTGAGCAAGGTTGGAGACAATTAGCAACTTCTTCTGCTGGTGGTGGAGTAGCAGAACCAGGTCAACAAGAGTGGATAACTGGTGGTTCTGCAACATTCACAGTACCTAATGGTCTCACAGAAATTTCTGCCATATGTGTCGGTGGTGGAGGCGGCGGTGGAGGTTGCATTGGTAACTCTGGTACTGGTTCTGGTGCTGGTGGAGGAGGTGGTCTTTCATGGGGCACTATTCCTGTTACTGCTGGTGAAACTCTAGATATTCAAGCGGGTGCTGGTGGAGGAGGTGGTAATACTGGTGGTAGTAATGGTGGTGCTGGTGGTGATAGTTGGATAAGACGTAGTGGTACTAATCTTCTCTTCGGAGGAGGAGGTGGAGGAGGTGTTGGTGAAGCATCTCAAAATACTGGTGGTGGATCAGGAGGTAGTTCTTCTGGTAACGCTTCTGGTGGCGGTGGATCAGGTGGTAATGGATCTAATGCTATTAATGACGCATCTGCTCAAGGTGGTGGAGGTGCTGGAGGATATTCAGGAAATGGTGGTCAAGGTGGTAGATCAACAACAGGTAATAATGGATCAGGTGGTGGAGGATCAGGTGGTAATGGTGGTACCACCTATGGAGGTGGCGGCGGTGGAGTCGGCATCTTAGGTGAAGGATCATCTGGTACTGGTGGATCTGGTGCTGGTGGATCTGGAGGATCTAGTGGTGGTAATGGTGGAGGATCATCTTCACAAAATGGTGGTGTTCATGGAGGTGGCGGTGGTGCTGCTGAAGATGACACTCAAGATAGTGGTGGTGATGGTGGTGTCGGTGCTGTCAGAATCATTTGGGGACCAGGAAGAGCATACCCAAGTACTAACGTAGGAGATGTATAATGCCACAATTAAACGTAACGACAGTAACAACAACTAATTTAAATCCTACTGGAACAATAAAATCAGCAGGAGGTACTAGGATACCAAACTATACAACTGGTACTAGACCTGGTTCTGCTACTAAAGGTTCATTAATATTTGATAGTACATTAAATCAGGTTTTAGTGTGGGATGGATCTTCATGGGCACCATTAGCAGATGCTAGTGTATTAACAAAATGGGATGGTAGTGATAATAGACCAACTGCAAATTTAACTGTTGGATTTCCTGGATATAATACTGCTGATACTGCATTAGAGATATATGTTGGAGTTACTGATGCTGGTGATCCTGATTGGAGAGCAGTAGCAGGAAGTGCTGCTGCTGAACCAGGTCAGCAAGAATGGACAACTGCTCAAACAACTACATTTACTGTACCTAATGGTGTAACTCAAATATCTGCTGTCGTTGTTGGTGGCGGTGGAGGAGGAGGAGGCGGTCAAGGTAACTCTGGTACTGGTTCTGGTGCTGGTGGCGGTGGAGGACTCTCATGGGGTACTTTTGCTGTAACTAGTGGTGAAACTCTAGATATTAAATCTGGTGCTTCAGGTGCTGGTGGTGGATATGGTACAAGTAATGGTAGTACTGGTGGTGAGAGTTATATAAGAAGAAGTGGAAGTAATCTCCTATATGCTGGTGGAGGCGGTGGAGGTGTTGCAGAGGCATCTCAAAATACTGGTGGAGGATCTGCTGGATCAGGTAATTCTGGTTCAGGTGCTCAAGGTGGAGGATCAGGTGGTCCTGGATCTAATGCTATTAATGATGCAGGTCAGCAAGGTGGCGGTGGTGCTGGAGGATATTCAGGAAATGGTGGACAAGGTGGTCGATCAGGTTCTGGTTCTAATGGTTCTGGTGGCGGCGGTGCTGGTGGCGGCGGTTCATCCTATGGTGGTGGAGGAGGAGGCGTAGGCATCCTCGGTGCTGGTTCAGATGGTCAAGCAAACGGCGGTGGCGGTTCTGGCGGTGGTCAAGGTGGCGGTGGTAGTGGTACAAGTGATCAGTTTGGTGGTGATTATGGTGGAGGTGGAGGTGCACCAGAAGATGACACCTATGGACCAGGTGGAACAGGTGGAAAGGGTGCTGTAAGAATAATTTGGGGTGATGGTAGATCTTACCCAAGTACCAACGTTGGTGACGTATAAATAATCAAGATTGATAAAATAGAATTTTATGTCCACATTTACTACTGGACAACTTAATCCAACCAACCTAACTACGACTAACGTTAGTCCTGGTGAAGGGTTATCATTGTCTTCTCACACTAACTCTAATAGACCTGGATCTCCAGCAGCAGGTACATTAATATACAATACTGAAGTAGGAGGAATACAAGTTTATACTGGTAGTTCTTGGAGTGATCTTCAAAGTTCTTTAGATACTTTAGAAACTTGGACAGATGGAGCAAGACCTTCATCAAATCTTATTCAAGGTAGAATGGGATGGAATACTACTAATAATACTCTTGATTTATATGATGGAACTGATACATCTATCAATAATGGATGGTTGTCATTGCCATCAGTAGCACCACCCCCACCAGTAGATCTTATATCAGATAGTGATTTTACTAATTTAATTAATTATTTTAGAAATAATCTCACTCGTTATCAAAACTCAAGTTTTTATCAGTATGGTCTTGATAATTCACCAGGTTACATCAGTGATGGTGGTGGAGATATGTATGACGGTGGTAACTATGTTGATGTATATCAAGCAGGTAGTAATGTAGCGGATGATATTAGTTATAATACTGTAAGTACAACTGCTGGAAATTTGAGGTGGGGTGCTTTAGGTTATACTCATCCATTATTCTGTATTTCTACAAGTGGTAGTACTTCACGTCAATATGGATGGTACACTTCAGGAGATTTAGGTGCAGATGGTGGTGGTAGCACAAATCAATCAACAATATATGCTAATAATAGTGTTGTAAATGGTTGTATTGTTCACTCTTGGTTGTGTAATAAAGCATATAACGCTGGTGACCCATCAGTTAATCATTTATATTTTACTCTAGGACATCCTAGTCTTAACTCTGCAATTACTTCTATAGATCAAACAGATTATAGTACTAATACAAATAGTGATTACTCAAGATATGAAACTACAAGTTCTTCTTGTATAAATGGTAGAATATTATTATCAAGAAATAGTGGAACTAGGGTGACTGAAAGTCAATGTGAATCAGTAATACAGAATGTTGCAACAGATTTTAAAACCGTATTCGGATTATAATGAAGAAGTTCTTTCAGAAGATATTTCATTAGAATTAGAACAATTTTTACTCAATTCATCATGGAAATGGGGATTTAAATCTCTTAATGGTATGAAGAGGAGTATTCCTCATTGGTCTATAATATTTGCTGGTCCAGAATATAAGGAAGAAAAATATTATGATTGTGAAAGCGAGTTGCATGGAATTGTTAAAAAAATTTGGCAATGTCTTAAACCAAAATATTTTAAAGATGATGTATTAGTAAGATGTTACGCTAATGCTGTTACATCAGGAATAGATCAAATATTACATAGAGACGATCTTCACCCTAGTAGTAAAACATGTATTGTGTATGCTAATAAGAATTGGAATGTTGATTGGTGTGGTGAAACTATAGTATGGGACAGAGAAAAAAGGCAGATAAGTGAGTCTTATCTGCCTAAAAGTAGAAGTATATTAATAATTCCTGGTAGTTGTTGGCATGGAGTAAGACCAGTCTCTCATTATTGTGATGAAATAAGAATGAGTTTAATGTTTAAGACTAGATCTAAGGATGTTATCTAATCTTTACCAACTCCTTCAACCCAAGATGTAATTATATATTTGTTACCTGTTAATGGTGGGTTGCCTCTATGTGCATGTGTATATGTTGCTGGATATATTAAAAATTTACCTTGTGTTGGTGATATTCTTTTAGAATAATATAGAAACTCAGTTTCTCCACCATCATTAACATCATTTAGATATAACTGTAATACTAATCTTCTATCATTATATCTACGGAGTATATTTTCATAGTGCCAATGATGAAACCCTTCTGTTGGTTTAATCTTTTGCATCTTTAAATCATGTAACCTATATCCTTCTAATGCTTTAAGTACATTATATTTGTCTATATACTTACCAACTAAAAAATCTGATATTTGATGAAAATATGATCTAAGTTTTATATTAAGTGATGATATACTAGGCATAGCATTTTCTACAAAGTCAGAAGAAAATACAAAATCCTGAGATACATCTAATGTATTTCTTGTTTTAACTATAGGTGATGAGTAGTTGAATAGGTTTATAACATCTTGACAGAAATCTTCAGGAAAGAATCCATTATATATTCCAATAAAATTATCATATTCTTCAGTTAATTTAGTCTCGTCAACTTTATATGCTAGTTGTTCTTGCATGGTATCACTTTAATATACCATGTATATTATAACATTAGAATCAATTTGTCAAGTGGCACAAGTGGTTGCCAATTAGAAATTATGGTGCTATAATTCTGAGTAATCACATTTAAGGCGGATGCCATCATTCATTTTAACTGCAACTGACGATCAGGGTGTAGTTACAACAAAAGAATTTCATAGCGACTATTTAACAGACGTTGTTGATAATACTTCAGACTTCCTTAGAGGAGTTGGTTTTTATTTTAATGAACTTAGTGTATCTAACGAATCTCATGTTAAAGATAGTGAGTTAGAAGATACTAGAGTTGATGATAACTCTGTAGTCTTTTTAAGAGAAAAGTATGCAATTAAAAACGATACTGTATACAAGGATAAGAATAGAGACACTTAATAACTATGTTATATCCTTGTCTTGATATTCCTGATAAAACTATAAATTCAAGTTTATATGATTTAATTAGGAGTGAAAGTGCATACAGAATAAGAGGAAATGGATTCAGAACATCTTTCACTTTTGGTGATGATAAGAGAGATAATGAATCATTAAATTCATTTTTAACATGGATAGAATCCTCAATAAAGTATGCTGCATTTTATTTTGCACATGGATATGATAAAGAATATGATGCAAGTCTTTTAGGTTTCAATCCTTTAGCATTTAAGATTAATGAATGTTGGGGAGTTTTATATAATAAAGGAGAAGGTGTTATAAGACATAATCATTTTCCTTATGCAATGTCATTTGTTTATTATGTAAAAATGCCTGAAGGATCTTCACCTTTAATATTAGATGATGAAGAAATACTATTACCAGAAGGTAGAGTTATTTTCTTTTTAGGTCATCAGTTTCATTCAGTACCACCTACTTCTGTTAATGATAGATGTATTATTGCTGGCAATATATTATACAACTTTCAATAGACAAAATAAGGTTTTCGTGGTACTATATACATTGTAGTTAAAAATCTACTATCAAACAAATGGGCAAGACTTTTAGACGAGGTGGTTCAGAAAGGGGATATTATTCTCCAGGTAAATCACTAAGAGATAAAAGGCAGAAAGGAGGTACTAATCGTTCTAAATGGGAGGAATCTTATGACTATGGAAAATCAAATCAAAAAAAGAGAATGTTCAACGGACAACTCTCAGATGACGAACTTGGTAGAAGATGATACTTATGAAGATGATCTTGATTATGATGATGCTTCATTTGATGGAATTGAAATAGAATACACTACACAATATTAATGAAAGATCAAAATACTATAACTGACATTGAGTCAGAAAATGATAAGTGGAATAGAGGACTCGATTTGTTTATCGAGTCTTTACATAAACCTGATAATCATTTACGTTCATGTGCACATAATCAAAAATGTTATGTTGAATTAATGCAAGTTCGTGATAATATAGTAGAGTACAGTAAAAAACTCCGAAGATGATCGGATTACATTCTCAACTACTTTCAAGGGAACAAAAAATGATTGTGAAAGATGCTCTAATCATGTATGTTTGCCAACTTCAGAAACAATTCTTTAGGGATCATCTTATTGCTTTTGATGAGTATCAAGCGAAAATGGCAGATATAGATGAGATTACAGACAAACTCCATCTAAAAGAATTGTATAAGCATGTGCCAGAAGATAAAGTGGCATAGGTGCTTCCCAAAACCCTAAATTTTATACTATATTAAATGTATGAGGCGATACTTCTCCCCTAAGATGCAGATTAAACTGCTAAAAAATGCTTTAAAAAAAGCAGATAAGGATCCTTTTCTATACAATGATGAGGAACTTATTAAATTAAAAACTTCTCTTTCTAAATTAAGAGAAGAAATTGAATCAACACGTCGTTTTAACAATGGAGGATTTGGGTACAATGCCTAAAAGACTATTTGTTCCATCAGTAGACTATGATGAACAATTTGATAACTGCCAAGAGCAGGAGGATGATTGGGTTTCATCAGTTATAGGAACTGAGGATGATGCTGTTTATGATGTATTAGCAAACCTATGAACACTTATGAAGTACTTCTTCAACGTGATAATGGTATTAACAAAACTGTATTCATTAATGATTGTTATCACGAGGATGAAGCAAGACAAACTGCTGAAGCAATGTATGGTATGCCAGTATTGAGAGTATTGTGGAAGGGTGAGACCAATAGTGGTCAAAGCACTACACAATATCCTACTACTCGTGCTGGAATATTTTCAAGTCTATCGGCATTACCTATTATTATAGGATTCTTGTTCTTGGTACTTCTATCTCAAATATGGTTACCATTATTAATTATTGGTGCTATTCTTGCCCTTCTCGCATGGTATGGTTCTATTGAATGATTGCTAACGTATTGGTCATTGCTATCGTAGTCATTACGATATGTTACGCTTTGTACCTGAGGACATTTAATCCTCATTAGATTATGTTATGATCTAATCAAGTTTGGAGGTATCTCATAACCTTCATATTTCACTCAAAACTTAATTACATGAAAATTTCTGATTGTCCAAATGCTCAATTAGTGGGTAAAGTTGTACTTAATACAAGTACATCTAAGTCTAATCTTAGAATGGTGTGGGAAGATTTACCTACAACATTTCTTAAGAACAATGCTGGTAGAGTTTATCTATTAGTTGTTGATGGCGAGATCAAGAAGATCGGTGGAAGTGTAGGCAAAGGAGGCATTAAATCAACAATGTCTTTTTATGTTTCTGGTAACACTGGTCGTCCTTCAATAAGATCTTATGGTATCAATACTCTAATATTTGAATCACTTAAGGCATGTAAAGAGGTTCAGGTTTATATTATTTTATCTGAACAAGTTCTTGCTCCTGTTAG
>CEUA01070482.1_pt1 | contig 11572 bp, 8 predicted proteins | sample 361541 | NCBI WGS metagenome assembly CEUA01 (sample SAMEA2623079, study PRJEB7988) | marine metagenome | isolation source: saline water (ENVO:00002010), including
TCCTCTCGCGTACTAACCTGAACCTTTTTACAAAGGCCATCCAATTACGTAAGGATGGCATCCCGTTCATATTTGAGCGCGATGTCACACCTCAAATGTTACGCACCTTAGATGTATACTGGCTATCGCTCGGGGATAACGAAAAAATACGGGATCCTTTTATCAAATCATTTAAGACACTCGACCATCTCGAACATCACGCCTCGGAAATGGACGACCGTGAATTCAGTCAGATGGCTAAGGTGGTTAGAGATTATGTCAAAGATCTTCCAAACATCATTTTCGATCTGATTAAGATTCACAAAGATAACACGCAAAAAGCAAACACGGATGCCGTCATACTCTCTACCATCCACTCGTCAAAGGGGCAGGAATATGACCACGTCATAATCGGATCCGATCTCCCCTATTTCCTGAGCGAGGATACAGAGCAAGAAGAAGAGACGTTTCTTGAAGAAGTGAACATAGCCTATGTGGCTCTCACTAGGGTAAAACAACAACTTTTTCTTCCAACCGATTTTAAGACCCTGTTCAATCGTGAATGGCAAGATTACATCAGCAAATTCAAGTCTTTGGGCAAATCCACCAAAATTTCCTCCCATACGTCCAAGTCTCTGCGCAGGAAACAACGCCAGACCCCAATAATCGAAGATTCAGCAAAAAGAACGCCTGGTCCCACAAAAAAGATCTCCAACGGATCTCGTGTACGAGTTGCTAACGGAGAGGGCATTGTAATTGACATAAATCCGAATAAATGCCTGATAAATCTAGATAGTCAGGAAGCCAACGTCTGGGAAGAGATTAGAAACATTAATCTCATTTAATGATTTGGTATCCCCATTTTTTAGACAATAATGCTTAAAGTACTCACAACGCCAGGTTGTCCTGAGCCGTTTCGGGAACGCATCTCGGCTGTGTTCATCCCATTTTCAAGAGTCCACTGCCAATGCTTGGAAGTTTCTTTCCAGTCGCCACGGTTTATCCTAATCTCGAAAGCTTCGAAATCGTGCGTAGACGATTCAAGTGAGAAATTAATTTGGCGCCCGCAGTCTCCGTAATTTGCAGTATAACGTGTTTGGTTCAATGTTGGATAAAAATCGGCACGCCTATTTGTGTGTTGCGAGAAGTGACGTAGTGGCGGGACTTTATCCTCTGCCCAGTTTAGATAACCGTTCCAGGACCACACTTCCGTTCCTTGGCTGACAGGGATCGGGAATTCTTCGCTAAAAACGTTGAATCGTGGAACTATTCGGAAATGACAAAAACTACGAAAAAGGAAGTGAGCTCCATGGTCGCCAGATCCATTCGAGTGTTCGTATTCTCCGTCCCAATAAGTTATTGGAAGGTCTTCAACAAGCTTTTCAAGGTCTTGAAAAAACAGGTAGGGGCGTTTCCACGTTTCAGTATTCTCAAGTCTTTCCAATAGTACTCGATGGATCTCTTCTGTATCCAGAGGGACCAATGTTCGCCGGTCATACCAAAAGTAATCACGAGTTGCATCCAAATGAATCCATTTGTTATGGTCGTTAGACCAAACTTCGCAAATCTCGTGCCCCGTCATTCCCTCACTATGAAAGTTCAAATGTCGAGCTGGAAGTCCATAGCTTTGTAGTGCTCCGGTGAGTACAAGGTTTGGATAGAGACACATCATATCGCGTCGTCTTTGCTCGTAAGTATTAAGTTCGATATTACCATCTGCATCGCGACGAATGTCTATCCAGTCCAGTGGGTCCCAGGGAGTATGAGAACAACTACCTAAAGGTATATGATATGCCCAACGATGGAGACGCTGAATAGCATCAAATTCTGTTTGTGCTCCAGCGACGACTGCATCGAGTTCACATTCTTTTCGAAGTTGTTGCAGTTTGGGCGTTCGAGGTTTTTCAAAACTCATTTCGTAAGAAGAGCGTAAGATGCGGGGATTTCTAAAAGCCACAATACGAGGGATTTCTTGTTTAATTTGGCTTACATCGGCAATTATTTCTATGCCCTTCAACTCTGGCGATCTAAGTAGATCCGTTGATTGCCATATTATTTTCAGCTGAGCATAACGACCTGAATTTTCTCCAACAGGTTTACCGCATTCACAAGAACACCAGGGAGTCCAGGATTTGACATCAATCGTTTCAGTAGGCCCCGTGCGATAAAAAATATTGATGTCACCACCAGAGGGGGAATCTGAATCCCAGTCAAAGCTTAGCTGATCTACATGGATTTCTGTTCGTACCGCTTCATCTTGTTGACCAGCGCAATCGAAAACGCGGCTTACAAGCTGTCCATCGGGCAAATGACGATCCAAAAGAAGGCGTACCACATATTCGCCGCGTTCCTTCGTCCATGAATCACCCCCGTCCTGGCTAACTTCACTATCTGTAGGCAATGGTTTTTCTTTTTTCATGCCCTTGTCAAATTCGCGATAGTCCGCAACCATAAGTTGCCAGCCTTTACCACCATCAACAGCACTGAAGCGAATCTCGTTGTCTCCAGCAAACAAAAAATCTGCGGGAATACCAACATAGTACCAACGACTCCAGGATTCGGTGTACTGATGTGCTTCCGGTTCAGATATAGCAGAGGGGGTGCGTAAGACTTCCATACCATTTATTTGGATCCGGAGAGTAGTAGGATTATCCTTGTCCTCTATTGCAATAAATCCGATTTCAGACTCATGGGAAACAGCCTTGTCTAAGCGCAAATTTTTACGAATTTCGACCGGCCCTTCAACGCGAATAAATGGTTCGATTTCAGGTTTATCCGAATGACCGGAACCAGGAGAATCACTCTCGACAACTTCGCCACGAAAGAGACGAATACCCTCTTCTTCTGAACTTTTCCAAAGTCTAATAGCTGACTCTGCTTCGTGATAGAGAGTTTCCGCGTCCACAGGGATACGTATCCTCTTGGTTTCTTTTTCGGTATGTGAATTCATGATCAGTTGTTTGATATTGGGATTGGAACCAAAATTTTACTATTTATTATAAGCTGCCCTGAACTCATCTATTATTGCTTGCAAATCATGCGCATTTTCTGTGTCTACCGTTTGTTTGCATACCATAGCGGCACGTAGTATTCGGTGAAGAAGCTCTAATTCATCCCAATAAGAAGTTTTCACTTCTATATCATCTGTTTCAGGCGCTTTTAATCGTTGCGTCATAAAATATTGAGAGACCGTCTGTTGAATCCGGTTTGCATGCTGCTCTTTCGTGTCTACCCAACGAGCCAATTGATTGGCACTGATTGCATCAGACTTCTTAGATAGAGCACTAATGGAGATCATCGCTTTTTCTATCGTGTTGACATCTTCTGACATAGCCGAGAATCGAGCATCATCTCCATAAATACCGCATGGAACTTCACAATGTGACCACAGTTCGTTAGGTCCTATACAAGATATCAGTACGATGACCATCATTTTAAATACTAATTTCATTATTTTCTCCATTCCATATGTATTGGCGTAAAACTTAATGCATTATATTATCAAGGAGTACTTAACGCAATATGGAAGTAATACAAGGAGCCCATCCGTGCCTATAAATTACGTCAGCAGTATACTGACCGAACCTAACGAGTTTACGCGAGGTATTGAAGGACCCGCCTGCGACAAAGATGGCGTTTTATATGCGGTCAACTATGAGCGTCAAGGCACAATTGGCAGTGTCTCTCCTGAAGGAGTGTGTGATGTATTTCTTGAGTTGCCCTCGGACAGTATCGGAAATGGAATACGGTTCCATAGCTGCGGAGACATGTTTATAGCCGATTATACGGGGCACAATATTTTGCAAGTCAATATGGACACCAAGGCGATCTCCGTTTTTGCTCATGAACCCCACATGAATCAACCAAATGACATCGCCATCGCAAAAAACAACACGATCTATGCATCTGACCCGGATTGGTCAAACGGTACTGGGCAAATATGGAAAATAGATAACCAGGGTAAATCAGAATGTTTGGAAACCGGAATGGGAACAACCAACGGTATCGAAGTCAGTCCGGACGAAAAAACATTGTACGTCAATGAAAGCCTTCAGAGGAATGTTTGGGCCTACGACATTCTACCGGATGGAAGCGTAAACAACAAACGCCTTATGATTCAATTTCCGGACTTTAATATGGACGGCATGCGCTGCGATATAGATGGTAACATTTATATCACTCGACATGGCAAGGGTACCATCGCAAAGCTGTCTCCCACTGGAGAAGTACTCTTGGAAATTGAATTGACGGGCCAGGACCCCAGCAATCTAGCTTTCGGTGGATTGGACGGATGCACCATTTACGTTACAATTCAAGACCGCGGGAACGTAGAATCGTTTCAGGTCGAACAACCCGGCCGCAGCTGGGCATTACACAGCAACAATATCTGATTCTATGCGCTTTTTATCTTGGTGGACCAACTCCATTATAACAGGCATACTGCTGACCCTGTCTTTTCCCGGTCCGCCAATAGCATTTCTGCAATGGGTTTATCATCCCTATTTGGCCTATTGCGCCCTAATACCCCTACTATATTCCCTGACTCAATGCAATAGTCGCAAAGCGTTTCATTTGGGCTGGGTTGCCGGCATCATACATAACCTGCTCAGCCTGTATTGGGTGGCCTATACACAGGGGGGAGGCCCTGCTGTTGTGGGAGGTACTTTTTTACTTGCCTTTTACTTGGGACTGTTTACCGCAGTCTGGGCATGGATCTATAATAAAGCCTATCAAAGATGGAATTCTCTATCTTTGGGCCTGGCGCCTATATTGTGGGCAACAATCGAATACGCTCTGTCTCTTGGTGAATTGGGCTTTCCCTGGCTTTTGTTGGGACATGGACATGCCGGACAAATACAGTTTGTCCAATTTGCTGCCTTTACGGGTGTTTACGGTGTTTCCTTTTGGATAGTAGCCATCAACGCACTCATTCTAGGTTGTGTCTACTCAGAAACTCGTGATCGCAGATACTGGATTGGCGCCACAATAATATCCTTCGTAGTTCCATGGCTTTACTCAAACTCGGTAATAAATAGCGACGAATCATCTGGAGAATCTATTCGAGTAGCCCTTATTCAACCTAATCAGCGATTAGAAGAGAAATGGGGGCCAAACGGTCTGGAAAACAGCCTCACAAAACTTCAGGGCCTTTCCCTCAATATAATATCTGAAAAACCAGAGATCATTATTTGGCCTGAAACAGCACTCCCCTGTTACTTACAGCATTCGGCATACTGCCAAAACCGCATACGTGAATTTGTAAACACTACAAATGTTCCGCTGTTAACCGGGGCATCCCATTACGAATCATCTACAAAGCGTCCATTCAATTCAGCATTTTTCATAAAACCCAACTCCTCTGATTTACCTTCATATGCAAAAATGCATCTCGTTCCTTTTGGAGAACGAACACCATACCGCGATGTTATTCCATTTTTGGGGTCCATTGATTGGACCAAATGGACCGGTGATTTAGGACCTGCTGAATTCTCTCCCGGAGTCGAACGAAAACTCTTTGATCATCCCAAAGGGAAATTAGGTACTCTTATTTGTTTCGAGTCCGTCTTCCCCGACCTGGTCCGTCGCCACGTTCTTTCCGGAGCACAAGCACTGATTAATATTACCAATGACTCCTGGTTTGGTTTTAGTGCCGGACCATATCAACATGCTTTACTCAATGCAATGAGAGCTATAGAAAATCGGGTAGCTATCGCTCGATCTGCGACCACAGGACAATCCCTATTTATCGACCGATTTGGAAGGCAATCTAAGCAGAGTGATCTTTTTGTGGAAACGAGCATAATTGGCGAAATTCAACTCGAAAGGTCAGGATCTTTTTATACTCGTCAGGGCGATCTATTCGCGTGGATTTGCTCTTTAACTACTGCAATAATTCTCATTACGTTATATAGAAATCGTGCACAACCTCATGAACGAACAAAATGAAGAGTCACAATCATTAGTTGAAATTCCCCAATCATCATCTCCTCCAAGCGCCGGAGAAATGGGATTTCTCGAACATTTGGAAGAACTTCGCTGGCGTATCTTACACGCCGTAGCTGCTTTGGTCATTGGCTCTATTCTTTGTTTTACATTCTCGGACTATCTGATGGATCTTCTTATTCGACCTTATGAAGAGGCAGTGCTCAGCATCGAGAACCAACAAAAAACAGACGTAATAGCAGCCGTGGAATCCTTTGTAAAAGGAATATTTTCCGACACTGCACCAACCATCCAATCCAACAAAGACATCATCGAAATACCAGCCCACCGACGACTCCAAGCACTCAGACCCATGACCTACTTTTTTATCAGTATCCAAGTAGCCCTGCTCGGAGGATTACTAATAGCCTTACCCGTTATTTTCTTTCAAATCTGGAAATTCCTAGCACCGGGGTTACTAAAAAATGAGCGCCGCCTGATCATACCCATCGTCTCTTCAAGCGTATTTTGCTTCACTTTAGGAGGCGCTATTGCATACTTCCTGGTCCTACCCATGGGACTCCGGTTTTTTCTGGCCTTAGAGCCTCCAGATATGACTTCTCAATGGGCTGCGGATGAATATGTCGGATTTGTGCTCCGGCTATTGTTCGGTTTTGGGATAGTTTTCGAAATGCCCGTAGTAACGCTCATATTAGCAAAAGCAGGTTTAGTAAACTCAAAACTAATGCGTCAATATAGGCGTTATGCGGTTATAGGGATTTTTGTACTCGCTGCATTTATCACACCGCCCGACCCAGTATCTCAACTCATGATGGCAATGCCACTACTATTTTTGTACGAAATTAGTATCTGGGTGAGCAAAGTATTCGGTAAAGAACAAACCGCTTAAAATACATTCCAACTATATTAGAAATTACGTCCTACACCCAAATAAGTGCGAAAGCTACTGGCATCTATAACATTACCCCAAGCCATTACTTTTTGGTAGCCAGCCTCTATCGTAAAACTCCAATTACCAGGTATATAAACCCCACCTAACGTATTAATCAACAATTTATTTGCAGAACTGCTAGCATTGGTTCCATTTGGCGGATCTATGCTCAATTGAGCGATGCCTAAACCCGCACCCAAATAAGGTCCGGCCCTCCGATAACTTTTGTGCAGCCATTGGATGTCCATTTCAAGAGAAAGATTCTGAAGGTCATCGGCCGCACGACGATATGTCATTCCCAAACGCCAATGATCCGTAATCATTTGCCCCAAACGTAAACCTAAAATCGAGACATCGCTTTTTCCGCTTGAGATCAATGTTGCAGGCAAACTTGACTCTCCATCTTGAGACCACTTCAAATTTGAATTACGGTCCGAGTCAATTCCCATCAACAAATGAATTGAACGCCTTCCTCCAGCATCAACTAAAGGCTGAGGCTCTTCATCATCAGAAAAATCTTCTGGCAAAGGCGCTTTTGTCTCGCCGGCTATTTCCAACCAGGCATCAGTAGGAATCGACCATTGCAGCAAAGCAACATTCTCGCCTTTATAAGGCCTTATGATCTCTGCGATACTAAAATTGGGAGACATCCGCAACACAGAAATATCCGCGACAGGGGCATACATATCTCCCTCAGAGCGAATCACAGTATATTTGTCGCCAATTCCAATACCGTCATCTGTTCCCTTATCTATATAGACTAAGGTTGGAGTTACTCTAATAACGTAACCCATTTCCTTTGACTGGACACACAATGCAGAGCCGAACAAGAATCCTACCATAATCAGTACGTATTTCATTTATCGCGTGACTCCAATTCTTGAGCCATTGTGTAATCATCATCATCTAGTAGGTCCTCATAATCCTCACCAAAATCATCCACGACCTCATCATACTTTTCACTGTTTTGTTTTATGAAATAGAGAATCATAACTACGATAAGTATCACAACAATAATACCTGCTAATACAGAGGTGGACCCCAACATAGATAACAGATGAGAAAACCAAGTAGAATCCGATTTAATCTCTTCCGTCTCTATCGCTTCCAGCCCCTCCATCAACCCATCTGGCTCAACTGTTTTTGCCTCACTAACAACTAAAGAATCCCGCTGTACTGTGAGATGTAAAGTATTACCAGCTACTTCAAACTTCACATCGGTATCTTCATCATACCGTAAGATGAGCTCACGGGCTGATTCCCGTCGTAAATCATCTACAGCAATTTGCAAATTGCGCTTTTGATCTTCCTGCTGCCGGATCTCATATTGTATTAAACGCTCATCAATAGACACCAAATACGAACGCAATGAATTGATTTCATCCCAAACTTCCTTAGCAAATACCGGATAGACCGAAACCGTATTTTGAGATCTGGCATAATTCTTGACGGTCTCTTCTAACCCATGAACTATATCTACAATATCAGACATACTCTTTGAGGAGACATTTTCTACCAGACTGGGGTCAGGCAACATAAATTCATATTCAGCGACATCCCCTAAAACGGGTTTCGAAAAAACTTTAGAGAGTATGACCGTTGCTCCCAACTTATCTATCAATCTTACATCGCCAAAACCAACGGGTTCGTGTGGAACACCCAACACCGCACCACTTATTGGATGTATAATCGGAGGTCCCTCACGCAATAAAGTTACTCCTGCTCCTATCTCCAGAGTCCTTGGATCATCGACCTCGATAATTACAGAGGCATCATCGCCATCATTTACTCTCAAGATACGAGACGTAACTAATTCAGCATGAGTCACAACGACCGTTAGAAAAAAGACGAATACGACATTTGCACGAAACATATTATTTCGACTCTCATTCATTTTGCCCCGAGTAAATTAAGCCACCCAGGTAGTTTCAAAACCCAACTACATTGACCGTAGACTAAAATCCTTAAGTAGCTCTACGGTTCCAATATCCGACAATTCATTAGGCAACTGTTGGCGTCCGACAAGCCCAATACCAGGAGCATAATAAGAAGCATAGGCATAAACTTTGGACGTAGACGACCTTCGAAAACTTGTGATTACCTGTAAACAATTATTATAATTACGATCTCCCGCCTTAATTAGTGTGTCCACTGCACTAACTCTTTTCTCTATATGATACCCTTGACTTTTATAGGCGTAATAATCTCCTATACCGGACCGAGAAGCAAAAACGACATCTACCTGACCCTCTGGACCGATTTCGTAAACTTTGCCGTCTTGACGATATGCCAAAGATCCATCTTCAAAAAAATAAATATCTTGCTGGTCACGGCGCTCATGGCGCACTATTTGGCGCCGCACTTCAAGAGAACGGTCGTCCGCAGGATCCTCTATGCTGTATATCCAATAATTGCCAACACCTAAGGGATAGTAATCCTCTACTACACTTGGTGTTTTGTATAAACTTCTGTCTTTATCTACACCTTTGGTCGACTTGGATATTAGTTGCCAGATTCCAAATGACGCGACGATGAGACACACACACCCAACAATTCCAATTACTCGCCTTAAAATTAGACTTTTCTCCATAATTTATTTCTGAAATATATCCTGCTAATCTGTGTATCGACGGAAGATTAAAATTCTTTAAAATTGATCTTATTTTTTCGATTGGATTTGAAGCAGATTTATTGCGAAATCGAAGACAAAATACGGATGTGAATAGTTTTTACCCTGAATCAACGCGTAGTTATTGTTTTTGGGAAATGCCTACTTTCCCAGATAAAGTAAACTACTGGAATGACAATAAGTGTTAGAATCGCCGTACTGACCATTCCGCCCAACATCGGTAGAGCAATACGACGCATCACATCAGATCCGAGTCCCTCGGAGACAAATATTGGAATCAGGCCTGCTATTATTGTTATAACGGTCATCAATTTAGGTCGGACTCGCATCACCGCTCCACTTTTGACAGCAGTTAACAGGCCTGTAAGGTCTCGGGGTGCATGCGTCTTGATCTGTTGATCAATGTATAAAAGCATTATAATTGTTGTCTCCACAGCCACGCCCCCTAATGCTATAAATCCAACACCTACTGCTACTGAAAAATTATATTCAGCAAAATACATTGCCCATACTCCTCCAACTAATCCAAACGGTAAAGCCAGCAGTACTATGAACGTTCGATCTAACCGACCGAAATATAAAATCAGCAGTATTAATACTACCAAAATAGCCAAAGGGATAGCCACTAACATTCGAGAATTTGCTTCTTCCATCTGTTCGAATTGTCCCGACCACTCTACGACATAACCAGATGGGAGACTTATTGCACGTGCCACCACGTTTCTAGCTTCTTCGACATAACTGCCAATATCTCGACCGATAATATCAACAAATACCCATCCCGTTAACCTTGCATTCTCAGATTTTATCATCGTGGGGCCTTCCACAAATTCAATTGAAGCAAGTTCACCGAGAGGTATGTGCGCTCCAGACGGTGTCGGCACTAGAATATCAGATAGATCCTCAGCGTGTTCTCTAAAAGGTCTTCCATATCGTAGAATTATGTTGTAACGTTCGCGACCCTGTATGGACTCAGATATCTTCATCCCACCAAGAGTTGTTTGTATGACCTGTTGAAATACGCCAAGATCGATATTCTGTCTGGCAAGCTCATCTCTATCCGGTAAAATGTCGAGATATTTTCCAGCTACCACACGATCTGCAATAGCTGAGCGAGTACCGACGATATTTTTTACGAGTGCCTCGATCCGCAATGCAATTCGGTCTATTTCATCGAGATCATTACCAGAAATCTTGATCCCTAAAGGTGTGCGAATTCCGGTTGAGTTCATGTCGGTTCGAATCTTTGTGGGATAACCCCAACTATTCACTAATCCGGGCATCTTAACCGTAGCGTCGAGTTCACTGATTAATCCCTTGACACTCAATCCTTCGCGCCATTCTTCTTTTGGCTTCAAACGTATCCAACTCTCGATCATCGAAATTGGTGCAGGATCGGTTGCTGTATCTGCTCGTCCAACTTTGCCAAATACCTGAACAACTTCTGGAATCGTCTTTATGAGACGGTTGGTTTGGGATAAAACTTCCTTGGCTTTTGCAATTGAAATACCAGGTAATGTCGTAGGCATATACAAAAGCTCACCCTCATATAAGTCAGGCATAAATTCAGATCCAATTTTTGCTAGTGGGAAAATTGTACTAATAAACAAAACCAAGGTAACAATGAGCGTCATTATCTTATGTTTAAGCGCCAAATTCAAAATAGGATTATACAATGCAATGCATCCACGATTGATAAAATTACTATTACCGGTAACGATCTTTCCTCGCAAGAACCAAAGCATCAAAACCGGAATTACCGTCACAGACACAAAAGAGGCGAAGGCCATAGCGTAAGTTTTTGTGTAAGCAAGCGATGAAAAAAGTCGGAAAGATTCGCCCTGTAATGCAAAAACCGGAAAAAATGAGACCGTTATTATCAAGAGAGAAAAAAATATTCCAGGGGCTACTTCTTTCGCTGCTAAAATTATCGCCTCTCGCTTTTCTAAGTTCGTAACTGAAATAGGTAATTCTGCAACTTTTCGATGAGCATTTTCTACCATCACAATAGATGCATCGACCATAGCACCGATTGCAATAGCAATGCCACTCAATGACATAATATTAACGGTAACCCCCTGAAAATACAT
>CEUA01005959.1_pt1 | contig 11566 bp, 24 predicted proteins | sample 361541 | NCBI WGS metagenome assembly CEUA01 (sample SAMEA2623079, study PRJEB7988) | marine metagenome | isolation source: saline water (ENVO:00002010), including
TAATATTTGTTTGTTTGTTACACGTTTATTATCCGTCATCGTTCGTATTTATTTTGTATTTATTAATTAAGTCTGTTGGTAATCCTACAAATATACAAGTATCTTCCCATTGATCTTCTGTTTTTATTGCACCACAGCATTCACAAGGTTGTTCCCAGCCTACTTCAAATATACTTATCCACGTTTCCTTACCCGGGTATTGCCATATATAATATATATATTCTAGATCACCGTGTTTAGTTGTTAATGGTTCTATTTCCCAATTGGTTACACCTATGTTATTCATAATAGACTCAGCAATATCTAATCCTAGTCCTTCAGGATAGCCATCACTGTGTTTATAGAACTGCGCGTGTATAACATCGGGGTGCTTGTCAAACGATACACCAGCTTCTCGTGTTGCAAATCTAATCTGTGCTCTTGTGCTCATTTTCTTTTCTTTTTATTGTTAATTCTAATTTTTCAGTATCTAATTTATTTTCTATTGTTTTTAATATATTATCTAATCTTCCAAAAGCATTAATAATATTTACATTTAAAGTTTTTAATGTTTCTAAAGTTTGTCTTGATTCTGAATACTTTGATTTTTTAAAATTTTCTAATAAATTGATTAAACCTTGAGGGTTTCCAAAATCTCTTTGAGGAGCAAAAAAATTATCATCATATTCAATGCATGGAACATTTGCCATTCCAGTTAATCTTATTATTTCGCTCCATTTTTCTTGAAAATCTTTTGTCAATCTATTTTCAAATTTAATATCATTTTTAGTTAACTCTTCCTTTACTTTTTTACAGTAAGGACAAGTTTCGTTTGTATAAACTATTATTTTTTTCATTTTTATTTAATTTTATAAAACATTACAAATACTTCTCTACCTTCTTTCCAAGATTTGTTTGGATATTTACTATGAAAGTAATTGGCAGGATAAGATATTGCTCTGTTTTGGTTATATCCTATTACACTATTTAAAGTCCATATATTTAAATTTTCGGACTCTTTTGTTATCATTCTATCAAATTCTTCATCAGTTGTATTACTTGGTAATGATTTACCGTATTGCTTGTGTTCCCACAAAGCCGTACCATGAAGTTCATCTCTTTTTCTTGGAGATATATATAATACTAAAGCTCTGTCAGGTTGTTTTCCCAATATTTTCAAATCACTATGTATTCTCCAATTAGTATCTAACATATCATTTGATACTCTAAAAAATCCTAATATAGGATCTATTATATTTCTTTCTAATTCACTTACACTTCCAACAATATGATTCATAAAAGAACTAGATGGATATTGCACATAAAAAGATTTACCTGGAGTCTTGACTTCTTCATAATCTTGAGTTGATAAGTCTTTTATTGTTTCATCTAATATATAATTAGGCAAGAAATCATCTACAAAATATATCATTAGTCTAATAATACCATATAAGCTTCAGCATTGTTCTTTCTAAACCAGTCTAAACCTTTTCTAAGTTCGTTCACATCAGTATGTTTATAGCCACCAGCCATTTCCATCACTATAGTTGAACCTATTATAAAGTCATACATAGATAGCTCTACATTGTTTAACTTATATTCTTCTCCGGAAAATCTGTTCCGTACAGTATCGCCTTTATCATATAGTTCTCCGCGGAACCATTTGGGTAATTCTTGTTTCTTCATAATTCTAGATTTTTATATTCATAATAAAATTCTTGTGTTGTTTGTATAATATGTCTACCTGTAGCTGTATTAAAATTATAGTTATGTGTGTGTAACGCAGGTATTGGGTCATTGAAAAATAATAGCTTTAATAAATCAAGAGCGTTATTATGGCCAAATTTATATGCAGCGTCATTACAAGCTGCGGCAATACAATTAGGACAATGTCTTAAGTCTTGATTTGATCTATTGGCTACGTATTCTTTTACTTTTTTAGTCGTTAGTCTCTTCATCTTCTACTTCTTTAAATAGGTTACACACTTTATCTACTATATTTTCTGTTAATTCATAAGCAGCTTCCAAATCAACACTTTCTAAATGTACTTTACCATCATAATCAAGACCAAATTCAACTTCATAATTCTCTGTATTATTAAAGTCAAAACCTTCAACAGCTTTTTCTACGGCTTCATGAATAGCAACAAGTTGATTTGATGTTAATTCTGGTTTGTTTAAATCTTCTAGATCTTGTTTTGCTTTTAATAAATCACTTTCATATCCTTGATTCATTACTTTATTAGCCTCTACTCTTTCTTGTAGTAAACTAATTTGTTTTTCTAATTCTTCTTTGTTCATATTGTTTTATTTTATTTATATATATTATCCTACTTCATTCGTATTTTGTTTGTAACTAGTGAGGAATCGAACCTCATACTCGTCAGTAATACCTTCAGCTCTAGTGCGTTAACTATTCGCTTACTCCTGTATCTAGTTTCCTATCTCTCATCGAGCCGAAATAAATTCGCCTTTAATCGAGACTATAAAAAGAGGTGGAGCAGGTGTGGTTCTACTGATCGCAGTGGAGTGCTAGCCTTTAAATCTATCCACAATTTAAAAGGTTTTCAGTTTTGCTTTATCCTGCCGTTTGTAGTGTTCAGTGTGATTATCAATGCTTCCCTCCGTTCGGACACATCTATTCTCTACGTTACCACCCTCACCTCATTTGTTCACCTATGGCTTTCGCGAAGGGAACTGTACTACGCGTAGTGTACTTTATATATCTTACAACCGTGATGAGTTGTACACACTAGTTCCTTTTTCTTTATTTCCTTTTCCTTTAACTGGCTTTTGTCCCAGTACTTTGGATTCTTGCTGTTTAGTTTTCTTTTCTTCATATTCATTCATTTTTCTAATTAGCTTCTCGTTTTGATCTTCTTTCTTTTTAAATAATCTATTTATCATCTGCTTTTATTATTACGTTTACATTGTTGTCTTCAAATTCTAATCCGACTACTTCTCCTTCTTCTTTTTCTACTAGTTTCATAAATTTAACTAAATCAAATGCTCTGAAATAGTATCCACCATGATACTTTTGATTTGGTGAAGCTTTATCGCTCCAAAATATTTTCTTACTCATAATCTGCTATTCTTTTAATTGTATCTAATTTGTTTTGTAAGTCAAATAGTTTTTCTTCTAATTTAATTTGACAGTCAACATGTGAATCTCTATCTTTAGTTATATCCATTACTTCTTGTTCTAAAAATTGTATTCTATCACGATGGCCATTAAAGTCCTTATTACTTGATGATACAGTGTGTTCTAATTGCCATTTAGGTATAAAATCTCCATTTGCCACTTGATTAGCATTTTTAATGTAATAGTTTTTAACACAATACTTCAATAAATACTCTAATCTATCTATTTCTATTGGTATTAGTACACAGCCTCTTGTCTCAAACTTTCTGTATTTACCAGTCCATTTTTGAGTATATTCACCGTTGTCATGCCAAGTGGTTTCGTAATCTTTAAAGTATTCTGGTTCGCTTTGACATCTTTTATTTAGTTGATAATTACTATATCCACAGTTCTGATTACGTACATAACCTGTGCTAAAACTTCCAACTTCAATAAGTCTTTCTTTATTACCTGGATAGTTTATTTTAATTGGTAACTTCCAAATTATTGTACCATTTTTGTGTTGTCTAGTTGTGGTGACATCCATTATACCTAGTAAGTCCATGGTTTCCAAGACTTTAGCATATCTTGGGTCACTGTTGTATTGTTCTCTATTCATATTATTTTATTTTAATAGTGTTCCATAACCTCGGCGTTGAGTCAATTTAGCTATGCGAGCAGCGTCACTGCTAGACATAATCTGTATGGAGTTACCGGTCTTATGATTTATAAGTGGAGCGCAACCATATTGCTCGGTCGTGGAGCAGTCTACACACACTTCATAGCCAAGATCGACTCTGCCTTGAGGTATTATATTATTACATTTACACTGCAATGTAAGTAAGTCCTTTATAGTTAAACCATTGACTTATTAATGGGTATTTATTACCATTTTCATCTTTCTCATACATTCCAAAATTATTTGGTAAACTACATATAGTGTATGGCTTATAAACTGTTTTATCTAATTGTATGTAATTGTTTTTCAAGTGTTTAATTATCTTCATATTATATATTTTTTATTCAATTATATTATCCAATAGTGTTCGTATTTAATTTGTAAATATTATTCTCTCAATTCTCGAATCATCCACATCACTATCCCGCTTAATATCACCCATCCGATCATAGTTTACTAAAGAATCTTGGTTTACCAACTAATACTTTTACAGTTCCTCTTGGCGAATAATATACATTATTTTTACTATCTAATACATCTTCTCGCATACTTCCATCAAAGAAAGTAGTAATTACTTTTCTTGTCCTATTCTTTTCGTCACTTAAATCTAAACATAATACATCACCATATTTTAAATTTATTTCATAATATTTACTATTTTGCTCAGTTACGTGTAAGATTTCATTTGTATAATAGTTAAATTCTATCACTCGTTTACCTGTAAAATACGTACAAGTCGTATCTTGTGCGTTGGCTGATAGAATACCCATCAATAAACCAACACTTAATGTTAATTTCTTCATAATTTATATTTTATTTTATTTATTATCCATGATACTACATGAAATAATGTTATTAATATTATTGATATTAGTAAGCCTAGTAGTGGATCACCATCTACATAAGCTATACCATACATATCATAATCTTGCATGATTAGTCTATTTCATCACAATTCTCACAATCAGGTGCATACACAGAAGCTATCATTTCATAATATTCTTCTTCAGTTAAATTCTCATGTATTCCTTCTGATTCTTCATAATTACTTGAATAAGCTGGACAAGGCAAATAATTTGGAGTGCCACAACTTGTTAATCCGAGCGCTACTAACGCTATTCCTACTGTTTTTTTCATATTTATTTATTTATTTGTTACAATGCTTGAAATGCTACTACAAACGTATATACTATTAATCCTGCTACTGATGTACCAAATCCATATAGTACAGTTAAAAATGCGTAGTGCATAAATTTTTGACTTGTTTTCTTCATAATATTTTTCTTAAATTATTGTTATTTTTATCTATTTCTTTACAGTTTTGTATTGCTTTTCCTAGCAACTCATCACTATTTGCGTGATTAAACCACTCTTCATTTTCCCAAATATAGTATATCCAGTCATTTGCTTCATGAGCGTGTTCAAACCAGTTGTTGTATTTAGTACCATAACTATCAGTTACTATAACACAATACCATTCACCTTTATTTCTTGTTATCTTAAAATCTCTCATTATTAAAATATCATTTCAATTATTTCAAAACAGTCAGTTTTCTCATTTGTAGTTAATACATCGTAGTATTCATATACATACTCGTCAAGTGATAACATATTATTCATGTTGTATTTGTTATCTAATTCTTGCATTATTTCAATTGCTAATTCGTCTCGTTTATTCATAATTATTTATTTATTTATCTTACATTTATATTATCCAATAGTAATCGTATTTGTTTTGTATTTAGTACTTAGTTGTACCATTTTTAATGACTAATTTATTAATAAATTTATCCATTTCTTGTTTAGCTTTTGCTTTGTATTGAAAGCCACATTCTTCAAACAATTGTTTTGCTTGTTGTAATTTATCTTTTTCTTGTTTATACTGCTTCCAGTGTTCTAATACTTCGTACATAATTTTATATTTTTAGTTGTAGTGTGAGAATCGAACTCACGAAAACCATTACTACAGTCTACTCATTCACATTATTTATAGTCGGTAAACAAGTGGAACTACGACTTTGTTCAAGAAAATTACTTACTATTATTCAGTAACTGTTTGAAGATTTCTACAAAAAGCTGGTACTGCATTTGAGTTAGTATAACTTTTGTACTTTTGAAAACAGTTCATATTATCAAATTTCTCTTTATGTGTATTATACACTTCATCATGATTATAAGAAACATTTTCTTGTTTTTTATTAGTAAATGATATTACTACATTTTTACCAATTAGACTTTTTCTAATTACAAATCTTTTAGTTTTAAGTTCTTCAACTTTGTTTAATTTTGACATAATTTATTTATTTAATTTATTAGTTATTTATATTATCCATTTAGTGTCGTATTTACATTGTATTAAAGTAGATACTTTGTTTAGTTGATATTTATAGTCGACAGCCACTACCCCGACTCTGCTTGCACGTGATTACATTTGTAACATAATTCACATTTGTAATTAACTATTGAAACACATTAGATACATTGATACTACTATTATTTCTGCTAAATTGTTTAATATTAATTTCTTCATATTGTTTGTTTATTTATTAGTTTGATTACATATATATTATCCAAATGATATCGTATTTAGTTTGTGAAATTAATTAGTTAATACATACAAAGCAAAAACGAAATGAAATGGATAATGTAAACGTATACGAAATGTAAATCGTAAAACGAAATAAACGAAACGGAAATCGCGAAGGCGGGGGCCGCTAAAACATTTGACTTTTCCAGGGAGGAGGGGGAGGTAGGGGGAGGGGGCAACGCAGTACCCCAAAATTTATAATGCTTTTTTTTATGACATTAGCCTATTAATAGAAATATAGTAACTAGCTAGTGTCACACTTTTTGTAAATAGCGAAATATACATGTAATCATACGAAGTATGAAGAAATCAAAACCATTTAAGCTTAGATCGCAAGGTATGCCGTTCAAAGAAATAGCTAGTTCACCTTTAAATGTAGGTGTGTTAGCTAGTGACGCTAATGAGGAGCAGACAACATTTGATACTAGTTTAAATATTAAACCAAGTGTTGATCCAAGTACAAACATTCCAACAAGCGGTACAAATAACGATTCAATCGAACCGACTGTTGGTAACGCGATGCAAGCAGAAAATATAGACATTGCTGGTGAAACGGCTAAGTTCGCAGGTAAGACGCTAATCAAAAAAGGTGCTACAGCGGGGCTTACGGCTGCTGGAGCAGGAACCGCAGCGTCAGTACTTTCCGGTGCTGGTATCGTTTACTCTGGATACAAGGCTTATAAATCTGGCCAAGAACACTCTGGCGGTAGAGTTGGTTACGAAAAAAACCCTAACTGGGATCCAAGCAAAGGAGGTGATAAGCATGGTGGTAAAGATAGTGGTGCTCAATTTATACCAACAGGAGATAAGGAGCATACTGATTTTTGGGCTTCTGGTAAAGAAAAGGCAAAAAAGAATCAAGAAGCAGGTAAAAAGAGAGTGGCTGACGCTAAAGAGAGAAGAGATTCTGGGGAAGGTGTTTGGGATCAATCAAAAGTGAAAGGTAGTAAGTACGCGGTTAACTCTGGAACTAAACCTGAAGAAACTAAAAAGCAAGAAACTAAAAAGCAAGAAACACCTAAACAAGAAAAACCTAAGGTTAAGACAGAAAAACCTAAACAAAAAGAAGCACCTAAACAGAAACCTGCACCTAAACAGAAACCAGTGGCTAAACAAAAGTCAAAGCCTAAGCAAAAATCTGGTGGTGGTGATGGTAAGAAGAAAAAAGGATTTAATTTCAAGACCACAAGGGTTTTTGGTAAGAAAGGAGAGTAAAACATAATACCTTGACACAGAGATTATCACCAGCAGCTAGAAAAAGAAAATTAGCTAGAGATTTGGCCGCGGCTAAAACCTCTAGTAGAAGAAGAAAAAAAGCAGAGAATCAAAGATTACGTAGAGCTGCTAAAAAAACTGGGATAAACTTAGAAGGAAAAGACTACGATCACACGAAAAAGAAATTTGTTTCTGTTAAAGCCAATAGAGGCGGACATGGGAAAGGAACTAAATCATAAAATATGGCAGCAACAGTAGCAGGAGTATCAAATACAGGTGAAAATACAATTGAAAATCCAGACGCGGTGGAAGAGTTAAAGCAAGAAGACAACGTTGCCTCTCATGGTGATGGATCACATACACATGGAGAAGTAACAGCCGAAGCACCTGAAACCAACTCTACCATGCAAAAGGCGTCTGCAATCACATTTTCGTCTTCCCCAGCTAAAATAGCCGGTGTTGGGTACAATAACCCGAGCTTTAGAATGAAGGCATCTGGACCAAAATACAATAATAGTCCTATAGAGAAGAATTTCGGATCACCAGCACATAGAGGATTTGCTACATTTGGAGTTGGTTCTACAGAAAAACAAGGTGGAGTTGGCGCGGATTTGGAACCACCTTTAAAATCTTCACCAGCTAAAGGATTTTTTGGTAATTTAAAGGATAGAGTGTTAAATTTGACAAAAAAAGCTAGTAAAGTGCCAACAACAGTCAGCACTCCAACAACAGAAGCCGCTGACGCTACGGCACAAGCGACTAATAACGCGACAGCACAAGCGGGGAATGCAAGTGTGAAAGTACCCTCACATTCTCATGGTGCTGATGGGGGTGTTGAGGCTTCTAATCAAACACCAGTAGGTAAAGTACAAGTAACGAAGCAAAGAGGAATTGGAGATGCAATGGGTGAAATCACAGCGCAAACCGGTGTGGATTTCTCTAAGAAAAAAGCTGAAGCAACTGGTGGGGTTAGTGGCACGAACATAGTATCGATGTAGATATGAAATTATTATAATATGGCATTTAAAATGAAAGGACCAGGACTACCTGGATTTAGGAAAAACGCTGGTAGTGGTTTTTATAAAAGCTCAGGTTTTAATATAAATACTAGCAATAGATCACCTATGAAAGAGAATGGTGGTGGATGGCAAGGGGGTTATAGTCAAGAGGCTAGAGATGAAGCAAATAAAAATTACGATAAATTAATAGAAGAAGGTGTAGATCCAAAAGATATTAAGTGGGAAGAACTGTTAGTCAACTCTAATAAAACTGTAGAGGAAAATAAAACTACCACAACCCGTGAAACTAGTCAAATGGGTGAGTACGTAAAAAAGATGGAGAGCACTGGTATATCTTATCCCGACGCTTGGAAAAAACTACCAGATGAAAAAAAGCAAGAGTATGGTGATATAGAAAATTTTATAGATAAAGCTAAAGAGTGGAAATCATCGCAAGATGAAATAATTCCAGTGCATAGAGGTAGTAAGACTGAAAACATAGTTGAAATGCAGGAAGATCCAGAAGCGGAATGGACTAACGTTAGAATAACTAGAACACCAATTGGTATAGGAAGTGGTTATAGAATAAAAGATAAAGATGGTACCACGAGATACAAATTAAAACTAAATGATGGCTCGAGATATGGAGAGATGAGTGACCAAGATATGATAGACAATGTCAATAACGGAACATTCAAATGGGAGGAAGACGGTATGGGTAGGAGAACTGGGAATTTGCTCATGTCGAAAAATTATCATGAAAATAAGCATTTGAAAATGATAAAACAAGCAAAAGACGCGGCTAGAAATAGAGCGAATTGGCAGGAGCACCGTAATGAAAAAATGGTCGACTTGGTTAGAACAGCTGACTACGAACTCGCCGCACAGGGTATAGAATCAGGTCGAAGAAAAAAAGATGGAAGTTTGAGAAATCCTGATAGTAAAAAAAATATAGAATATAGAGCAGCTAGGAAAAAAATATATGATGAATTTAGGGATAAGCACCCTGATATTTGGAGTAAAAGAACTACTAAAAGCGGGAATGATATATATACACAACTTGGTAGAAACCCAAGATGGATGCAGGGTAATGCAAATTATGAATCCCAAGGGGTGGGATGGTACAACGACGACGAGTATATAGCTGGTACTTACTATCTGGGTAGTTATGAAAATAGGGACGATTGGGGTGGAACGAATAAGCAAGGGGGTAGACCCGGTGATTGGGGATACAATCCTGATGCGCCAGAAGGTCAAAGATATCAAGTAAAGGAAGGTTCGATTACTCTACCTAACGAAGTATATCAAAGTATGACCAACGAGCAAAAAATAACATATCAAGACGCGATAGCACAAAATTCAAAACACCATCCAAAAGCAAGAGTAAAACCAATTATAGGTCGAGGTATTAAGGGCAGTTTGTCTGACCCAGATCCTGATATTTCTACTTCAGGCGCACATCCAGACGTTCGAATTGACACTAAGTATAATAAAATAGGTGAAGAAACAGAAGAATAAAATTATGCCAGAATTTAACAAAAAAACAGGAAATACAGCGAACTTAAAAGGTAGTGAATTTTATGGGTATGGAAATCAATTCCAATCACCATTAACGAAAAAATCATTTTTACAAAAACAAAGAGAAAAAGATATAGATATATTAACAGGAGAGAAAAACGAACGGCTTAAAGAAGATCCTCCTGCTACTGCACACTGGGGCGATGGTCAAGTTGTTAGTAAAGAAAATGGAGAGCAAGTGTGGTGTGATGCTTGGGGCAATCCTCCGGCTAGCGAAGAATCAAAAGCAGCTCAACTAAAAACTCCAGATTTATCTAAACAAGGAGGAAGCAAAGGATTATTTGCATAAAATATAAAACTAAATAATAAAAAAATGGAAAAATATACAATGAAAGGGAGTGAATTCTATGGACATGGTAACCAGGTTCCATCCCCTATTAATAATGGAAAGAAAACTCCTGGTTCAAAGGGGGCAACCGCTAGTAATAACCCAACTACTGGCAAAGAGCATCTATCTGGAAAAGGTCCAAAAACACCATCTGACGAATATGTATTTGCTCGGAAAGAGGAAAAAATTGAAGGAAAGGAAACAACCCCAAAACAAAAACCCTTCAAACCTAATGTAGGGGACACGTCAAAAAAGTGGAAAGAATAAAACATAGGGAAAGACCCTAAACCAAGTCAATATTAACCAAAAAAACCAAAAAAATGACTTATTTATACTATAAGACCAGTACAACTGGCACAATTAAACCGAATGAAACAACAATTAAACATTGGAAACACCTCGCTGAGAAGAAAAACTGGCGAATCACCCAATTACCTAATGGATTTTACCAAACCGAATGCCTGCATCCCGACAAAGAAGGCGAATGGCAGGATGTTACGCGTAGAGAAACAATAGAAGGTGCAGAAACCGCGATAAATGGCAGTGTCAAGCATTTTTCAGACAAATTAGAGGCTACAAAAGGTCCAAAAGTAGTTAAAACATTCGAATAGAAGTACAATTTAATCAAATTTAATTTAATATATGGAATACAATCAACCTAGTGAGATTGTCAAAGACGTGAGTTTTGGTAATAACGCTAATAAAAAAGTAGTTGCTGGTGTTGAAAAACTAGCAAAAGCAGTGAAATCAACCTTAGGAGCATCTGGAAAGTGCGTTATATACGAAGACGCCAGAGGACTCCCGGTCATAACAAAAGACGGTGTTACGGTAGCAGAATCCGTAGTCTTATTTGACCCGGTTGAAAACATGGGGGCTACCCTTATTAAAGAAGCTGCTAGAAACACAGTAAGAGAAGCAGGTGACGGTACTACTACAGCTACTGTCCTTGCTGAATCTCTGTTAAAAGAAGTTAATAATCACAACAAAGATGTGACTATTAGAGAAGTGAAAGACGGGATTAAATCCGGTCTTGTAAAGGTAAATGATTACCTAGATAAGATTTCTGTCAAGATCGAGGGCG
>CEUA01098862.1_pt1 | contig 11523 bp, 10 predicted proteins | sample 361541 | NCBI WGS metagenome assembly CEUA01 (sample SAMEA2623079, study PRJEB7988) | marine metagenome | isolation source: saline water (ENVO:00002010), including
AAGCGGTCCATGATTCATATCAAGGTTATGACAGATTGTTGGATGTATACAGGACGGACTTACACAACGATCACAGATTGATTGCACTTTCCCCTTCATCTTGTACATATTGCCAGATGGGCCGCCTAAATCGCTTATGTTACCTTTGAAATCAGGCATACGTGTTACCAGATCTATTTCACGCATTATTGATTCTTTAGACCTACTTGCAATCATTTTTCCTTGATGAGCGGAAATAGTACAAAAACTACAACCTCCAAAACAACCACGGTGCATATTAACTGAGAATTTTATCATTTCAAATGCAGGAATTTTCCCGCGCTTGGAGTATTTTGGATGCGGCTGACGCGTGTATGGCAAATCGAATGAGGCATCAATTTCTGATTCAGTCATTGTTTGATATGGAGGATTGACAACTAATGTGTCCGAGCCTATTTCTTGCAACAAACGTCGACCAAACTGTTTGTTCGATTCTTGTTCGATAAATTTAAAGTTTCTAGCAAAGGCTTTTTTATCTTTTAAACAAACTTCGTGAGAAGCCAATTGAAAATCATCCCATTGTTTATTTTTGGGTAACCGTTCTCCTGATTTAATTATAAATGCGGTTTGTGAGATAGTACGAAGAGATGCAAAAGGTACTCCTTTTTTTAATAAACGAACTATCTCTCTTAAAGGCTGTTCCCCCATGCCATAAACTAACAAATCAGCCTGACTTTCCGACAAAATAGAGGGTTTTAATTTGTCTGACCAGTAGTCATAATGAGTCACACGCCTTAGTGAACCTTCAATACCTCCAAGAATGATTGGAATATCTGAATACAATTCCTTCAAAATTGTTGAATAAACAGTTGCGGCATAATCCGGACGAAAACCCGATTCTCCACCCGGCGTGTATGCGTCAGTAGATCTTTTTCGTTTTCCTGCTGTATAATGGTTCACCATTGGATCCATACAACCAGAAGACACTGCAAAAAACAGTCTGGGCGGACCAAGTTTCTTAAAATCACGCAAATCATCCCGCCAATTAGGTTGAGCAAGAACAGCAACTCTTAATCCCATGGACTCCAATATTCTCCCAACAACAGCATGACCAAAAGCAGGGTGATCAACGTATGCATCACCAGAAACCAGTATTACGTCAAGAAACTCCCAACCTCTTGCTTCAACTTCTTTCTGAGTTGTAGGCAACCAATCCATTATCGTTTTATCACCATAATTAATTACTCGTAAAAGTTACACGTAATAAAATTATGAAAAAAATATTTGCGCTCCACATGTTTTTCCCAATTCAAATAATAACGATTAATTCTTGATCTCAAATCAATAAGTTTGATCCGACCGATTTATTAACTCAAAACTTAGCAATATTTTGGTTTGTAACAATCATCCTTAGTAATCAAACTTTAATATTCGTCATTACATGATACAAAATTTTCCCCCAAAAATATATTTAAATAAATATCTAAAAATCATCTTGCATGTAGTTAATTGAAACAATAAATTTCGACATCATTGAAAAAATTGGAGTCATAAAAATGGATCTCAGCGAACGATTATTGACCTATAAACGTGATGGTTATACCGTTTTTAAAAAAGTATTCAGTAAAAAGCTAATGAAAAAATGGAAAGAAGTTTACCCAAGTATTGTTGAAAGACAAACCCCACTTGGACAAAAAGATCCTACATTATGGCTACGTTCAACATTAGAGTTCGAGCCAAAACTTTTCCTCCCTGCTGTAGCTCATCCTACTATACTGGATTTTGCGGAACGAATCTTAGGACCTTTTGTTCAAATGGATAATCTGACCTTTATGGCATTCCCTTCCGTAAAAAAAGAAGAGGCGGTAAACAAAGCATCGGGCTGGCACCGTGATATTTGGGCTTACAAACCAACACATGAGGAATACATACCACCATTAGCGTGTAATGCGATAACATATTTACAGGATCTTACAGAAGAGTACGGTCCATTACGTGTGTTGCCTGGATCTCACCGCAGCCCGATCGCAATTAAATCAGAAGACAGTAATCGCCCCCATCCCGACGAGATTATAGTTCCTGCTGAAGCTGGCGATGTAGTTTTCACGCATTCTGCATTATACCACTCGGGAACCCCAAATTTTTCAGGAAAATCTCGTTTCTTTTTTAGCCTTTACTACAACAAATCATGGCTTAAATGTCGAGACAATCACAATGGACCAGCAGTTCGATCGATCGTAGATCAGGCTAAAGCTAATGGGGACCGTAGACTCATGCGGCTTTTTGGCGAAGATCCTTTATTATTTGCTCGAGCGAATAGTGGTTTTGCGCGTGATGACGAACTCATGTGGGATGAGTGGATTGCTGAAGATCGACATGTACTAATCAATGAAACACCCATTGGAATAGAAAATTGGCAATAAATCTATTTTAATTATGTTAAAAGAAACCTATCGAAAAATATCGTATCTTAAGTAAGACTATTAGGGATTTATCATTACCTTATTTCGTTCGGAATTTCCCATAACCTTAATGGCATCGTGAATATCTTCCAGCTTAAATCTGTGACTGATAATTGACTCAGGGTTAACCAAGCGATTTTCCATAAGCCGAATAGATTTTTGCATCGCACTCGGATTAGTACCAAAACTCGCATCCATCCTACCTTCGAGAAAATGAGTTAGGCCTCCTTCTAATTCAAAAGTCTCATCGGTTGTTATGCCAAATACATTCCATTTTGTACCCCGACGACGCAGTTTTGTCATCAATTTGACTGCGTCAATAGGGCCTGCAGATTCCACAACTATATCTGGCCCCTTGGGAATAATATCATAAACCGCACTTACCGGATCTCCCCGCAAAGGATCAATAGCGTGAGTGGCTCCAAGTTGTAGAGAATTATTCCGCGCGTAGCTACTCGGATCAATAGCGATTAATTTTCCAGCACCTGCAGCTCGCGCCACCATCATACATAATAATCCGATACCACCTACTCCAATAATCACCACATCATCTCCAACTTCCATTTCGCTATGTTTTATAAGGCCTTTCCAAGCTCCTGATAGTGGCTCTGTAAGTGCGGCGGCATCAAAGCTGATTGATTTTGGTTTATGAAATAAACAACTCTCAACAGTCTTCATATATTCTGCAAAGGCACCAGCCCATACTTCCTCCGGGCCATCTCCTCCAGTAGTAAAAGCATATTCACAATAATGAGTATCACCCGCCTTACAATAGCTACATGCCCCACAAAAACCCGAAGGTTGGCATATTACCTCATCACCTACTTTAACGTGTCTTACTCCTGGACCAATCGAGTGAACAATTCCTGCCGGTTCATGTCCTGGTATTAATGGAAAAGAAACATTTCGGCGGATACCCTTTATTGCTTTATAGTCCGTTGCGCAAAACCCACAACTCTTTATTCTGACAACGACTTCACCGGTTTTGGGGACGGGTATTTCCACATCTTTTAGCTCTAATTGGTTAAAATCTTGTAATATGGCAGCCAGCATAAAAAATCCTCCAGCAATCAATATTGTGTAGTAACTTTAATATCCGATATTAACTCGTAATATCACACTTTTACACCTGTAACTGATTCAATCTTAGATCGCAAATATCCCATAGCAAATGCCATCCCTGAGTGCCAAGGAGCTTGGCAAGTCATTTGGGGTGCATGATCGGGAATAATGACACCATCAAAACCAGCATCATTTAAAACACGTAGAATACGGCCAACATCAATATCGCCATCGTCAATAAACGTCTCTGTATAGTGAGGTACTTTGCCTACAACATTACGTAAATGAATATAGGCCACTTTATTTTGAACTGCATATTTCTCGATAGATTGATATAAATCATCATCCTGCATCTCTGACAGAGTACCAACACAAAGTTCCAATTGATTTGATGTACTCGGAACTAAATCGATTAGTTTTTGGTATAAATGGTGCCGGTAAACCAACCTTGGCTGTTGTCGAACCATGGGAAGAGGGGGATCGTCGGGATGAGCAGCTAATATTAGGCCACATTTCTCAGCTGTTGGAATAACTGATTTCAAAAACACTTCTAATCGATGCCATAATTGATTTGATGTAATCGTTTCCAAAATACCATCTGCATCAGGATCATAAACCATATTCCATACCATACCCTTAGGTAATGGCTTTTCGATAGCTTCACTGATACCATCCAGACCTACTGCAACAGCCCCCCCTCGCGTAGTTAATGACTCTCGACCTGCAACACCACCAATACTGAAATTATAGCCGAAAACTTTTATACCGGCCGCGGCAAAAATCTCTATCTGTTTTTGTGCCTGTCGGAGTTGCTCATCTCTTTTAGGGCCATCTAACAAAATATCATGCCATTGCGAAGGATCAAAATTTTCTACGCCGTGGAAAGATAGATCATGAGCTTCTAACTCGTCCCGAATCTTTATCAATTCGTCTAATGACCATAGGTCAGGATGATCGGCTACACCCCACCCGTCTTTATCGCCTACAGGCTGATTTACTTTTTTAGCATCTATCTCATTTTTTTCTCCATAGTCACATAAATGCACTATGATGTCGGTTGCACCACATTGCTTGGCAAAACGATAATAATCTTCATTAAGCATATTACGGTACAATCCAAAACCTAATCTCATAACTCCCCCATAGTGGAATAATAACTATGAATATTTTCGAACTACTGATAAAGCTGTGAATTAAGGAATATTAATACAAGATGGAGAAATATAAAATGCATGGATTATGAATGCGGAAAATGAGGTCCAAAGATATATTCAGGTATTTCATCTGTAAACTGTGCATTAGCGTCTAAAAGATTACAATCAAATACAGATTCTGACCCTTTTTGGAAACAAAGAGTATGGGGCCTGTGAAACCATGACACATGATGAATCATAGCTATCATGTGCCGAATCTCCTCAGACTTATTAGGCATACCACGATGCCACAGACGTACGTCTCGTATCAATACGCTTCCTTTTTTAATATTAAGTTGGATAGGGCTCGCAATATTTCGTTGGCGGTCAATCTGCTCCTCAGTGATAGGCCCCAAATTCTGGTGGGAACCAGGCCAGATCTCTGTACTTCCGCAATCTTCTGTTACATCTATCGGAGATATATTTACAATGAGAGAAGTAGCAGGGTGCGGAGAAGATATCTCCGACCATAGTGGATCGGCATCTCGATGAATTGGCTGTTGTTCACTTCCCGGGCAATTCGTATTACCACTGTAGAACGAATTAAACAGTCCATTACCTAAAACTGCATGTGTAACACCAACGACATAAGGATTTGCGACGATATCACAGAATAAAAAAGGTGGGTGATGAGGAGGTTTTTGCTGTATGTGGCCATGCTTCCATCCACTTATAGGCCTGCCATTTTTCTCACTTTGCAATAGTATCTTTGTATCTCTCGTCATCTGCTCCAGTAATACGTCCAAAGAATCAAAACTAACAACCTCCTCCAACGATACGTAGCCATCATTTTTAACAGCTTCGGCCGCCTTATTTAAGCAAACGGGATCGACAACTGCTGATCCCGTTAAAGCATCAACAGACATATTCAACTTCAAGGGATTATACGTTCCGTCTTTTCATTTTTTACTTCATTCGCAACAACATAAAATACCAAATCCTCGTCATCACTCGCGTTACGTATACGATGTCTCGTACCAGCTGGTTGGATAAAACAATCGCCAGCCAAAACATCCTGCTCTCTACCATCTCGAAACACTTTGGCAGCACCACTAACTACAATAAACAACTCCCAGGTTGATTCATGCGCATGTACAGGACAAGGAGTTTTTCCGGGTGATACCCGTGTAAGTTCCACATCAAATGGATGTGAATTATCTCCTGAATTACCTAAAGCGACCGAAATATGCTGACGAAAACGTTCATACTTATTTCCATCCCATTCCCATTTTTGGTGTTCTACAGGAACCTCTTTGATGTTCAATTTCCATTCTGCCATTAAAACCCCTCTTCTTATTGGTTAAAATGAAAAAACCTATTAAACAAGGTTTAATTCGAATCAAATAATTCAATATTATTTGAATTATTTATTAGACTTCCCTTCTGTCCGCCCCCCCTACACGTTGTCAACCTGGAACCATCTAACTGATCTATAACATAGAGTTGGAACCATTCTTCTAATTCTTTGGCCATCAATTCTTTCTGGCCCTTGAATTCAATCTCATCAACTAAATTTTTACGTTCCAGCGGATCATTAATTAAATCATATAGTTCATCTGGACCATTTGAATATCGATAAACAAATTTCCATTCAGGCGTACGCAACATTCTATTGGGGCCGTATTCGTCACAGATTACGACCGAATCATTCCCCAATTCTAGTGGCTTATTTCTCAAGATAGACGCAAAACTTTTTCCGGGGAGAATGTCATTCTCATTATATGCCATGTCCAGGTAATCCAACAATGTCGGCATTATGTCATAGTGACTAAGTAGATCAGAATTGACTTTCCCACCCATATAGCCTCCTGGGAGCCTGATAAGAAATGGGACTTTCACCGACTCCTCAAACATATTTAAGGGATACGTTCCATTACCTTTCCCCATAATTCCATGATGCCCTACGCTGTAACCATTATCACTAGTAAAAATCAATATCGTATTTTCGGCCAATCCGGTAGCGTCTAGGTGATTAAGTATACGTCCAATAGCTCTGTCCATAGCTGTTATCGTCGTATAGTAACCTTGAATCGTTTCTCGGCGCTGTTCCGGAGAAGGATCCCAACCTCCCCAAGGATGCACCTCTTCAACAGGCAAAGAAAATTCTATATCGGCATACAAATTCCATATATCGGAAGGCTGTTCCTCCTCACGCCACGGCGAATGGGGAGCAGTATAGTGTACACTGAGACAAAATGGTTGTTTTGCAAACTTTTGGTCATTTAGGAAATCTATAGCTCGGTCGGTGAAAAAATCAGTAACATACTGGGTCTTATGTATCATTTTCGAGCTATTATCGAAAACCCAATAATCTGTGTAGCTATCGCCTCCCAAAGCATGCGAACACCAAAAATCATGACTCTTTTGCCGAACATCACTCGACCCTAAATGCCATTTACCTGACAAGCCGCAAGTATAACCATTTTGTGATAAAATATCCGTAAATCCCGTTAATCCTTCTAAATATTCAATACTTTCCTCCGGTCCATGCCACGTTTTTCCAGCACTATCATCCATATTACCATGTTTGAGCCAATCATGTATCCCATGCTGAGAAGGCATTCTCCCTGTTAAAAAAGAAGCTCTGGCAGGCGAACAAACTGGACTAGCACAAAAGAAATTTTGGAATCTAATGCCTTCTGCTGCTATCCGATCGAGATTAGGAGTATGAAGTTCGCAAGTACCTGCACATTGCATGGCCCATGGACCTTGATCATCAGACATGATTACAAGGATGTTCGGCGTTTTGGATTCTTTGTTATACAATTTTTATTACCTCCCCTGACCGCTAAGGCATTTTATAATAGTCACAAAATTTCATCCTTTATCTTACAATCTAAAACGGTATTTTCGTCGTACAATGTATAAACCGTAAATAATTTTCTATTTAGGACAAGCGGTAACCAATATCGATCCGTCGGCCACATATCCTCGTAAGGAATCTCTCCTATATCGATCCAATATGGCTCTGCTTCATCGGAACATCGTAAATTACCGGAATAACTTTCAGCACGATAAATAAAAACGTCCATAGAGTACCCATCTGTATTCTGGTAACACATACGACCAACAAGGAATGGGTCAATAGGAGAAATGCCGACTTCCTCTTGAGTCTCTCTAACGGCACAATCTAACGGAGCTTCACTGCCATCAATTCGCCCTCCGGGACCATTAATTTTCCCTGCACCTAAACCGCGTTTTTTACGAATAAGTAATATTCTACTTCCATCAAAAACGTACAACAAAGTCCCCACCTCAACTGGACACCAGTTAGACCAATCAATACTCGCTAAATTCCTATAAGACATAACATTGATTAGACAAAAAACCTGAGGGATCAATGAAAACGATAAAAATCAACCTTCAATTTCTCTGAGTTTTATCTGTTCAACAACCTCGTCCAATTCCATTACGTCGCCTAAATCTATATCTATGTCTAATAAGTTGACTTCATGAAGAAGCTCGCAACGCTCACCAACAGCCTGTCGAGGCACTACAACCTGAAAGGTATGCGCAGCATCTCTACATGTAGCGTAGACACAATGGCTAGTACTAACGCCTGTTACAATTAGCGTATCGACTCCCATTGTTGTTAAGGATGCAAGTAAGTTGGTGTCCTTAAAAGCCGATGCATATTTTTTCCTTATAATCCGTTCATTTTCTTGCCTGTCCAATCTTGCATCTAATTCAAAAAGGGGAAGGTCATCTCGGCTTATATTGTCAGCACATTTTTTATCATGAGGATTTGGTTTATCTGCTGGATCATAATCGTAAGTAGTAAATATAATAGGGATGCAAGCCTCCCGAGCTACACTTAATATCTTGCAGGTATTCTCAACAATCGTATCTACATTGCTCCCCATGGGGGGACGACCAGGACGCGTCCACCACAATGCCAAATCAATTACTATCAATGCAGGCCGTTTCCCAAATCCACTACGCATACCCCAACCAAGTTCCAAGAAACGACTCTTTAATTCTTCTAAATGTACCTTTAACGGTCCACGAAGTTCATCGGGCATTCGCAGTGCTGGAGAGCCAAAATTCGGAGCGCGATAATCACTTTTATTCTTCATACGATGCCCTTTGCAAAATTTTTCGTCTTCTATCAAATACTTGTATAACGTAGCAAATAATTCTATAGGAAAACATAATTTTATCCAACATAAAATTGAAATCCCCTTTAAAAAATTAATTGCAAAAAAGTTATATGATTTGTCGGTGACCCAGTAAATATTTTATGTTGTAAGAAATAATAAGAAACGAGAAAAAATGAGTAAGAGACCCAACATTCTTTTAATACTAACCGACCACTTCCGTGGAGACTGTATCAGTCGACTTGGGCATCCCGTAGCAGAAACGCCACATTTGGATAGCCTATCTTCGGAAGGGGCTATATTCAAACGAGGTTACACACCCTGCCCATCCTGTGTACCAGCACGTCGATCGTTAATGACTGGGATGACACCTTACTCCGCCGGCATGGTTGGATATCAAGATGGAAAGCCATGGGAATATAAACATACCATGGCTGGAGAATTGACCGCTGCAGGATACCAAAGCATCAATATTGGAAAAACACATTTTCATCCCAAACGTCTTCACCTCGGTTTCGAACAATTGGTAACACCGGAGGACTACGAGGGATGGCTGTCCTCTCAGCCAGGAATTGATGTTGAGCGACTCGGACATGGGGTTCATGCAAATTCATGGATGGCTCGACCAAATCATCTCCCGGAACATTTAATGGAAGAGACTTGGTTTACAAGTAGGGCTCGGGACTTTCTTGATAAACGTGATCCTACTCGCCCTTTCTTTATGTGCCTATCGTTTAATGGCCCCCATCCACCCTGGTGTCCTCCAAAAACGTACTACGATCAATTTATCGACCGTGATCTACCAAGTCCAACCATTGGAAAATGGGCGCAACATCACCAAAAAGATGCAGAATATCCTTTAGATGTTAACGCTTGGCGAGGGTCAATTGACGATCATCTCAACCATCGAGCGAGAGCAGCATATTTTGCTTATTTATCATATATAGACGCGCAAGTAGGACGTTTAATGAATATTTTAAGCCGTGGTGGGAACAAAGATACATTTGTTCTTTTTACTTCTGACCACGGGGAAATGCTTGGAGATCACAATTTATGGCGTAAAACATATGCCTATGAAGCTTCGTCCAGAGTACCTTTCATTGTAAAATTGCCTCCGAGTATGAAGGCAACTCGCAATCAAACGATTACCGACCTTGTTGGATGGGAGGATATTATGCCTACGTTCCTAGATATAGCCGGTGCTTCTATACCATCTCAAGTAGAAGGAAAGAGTCTTTTACCTTTATTACTTGGAGAAGACCAACCATCTCGCGAATACTATCATGGAGAGCACTCGCCTTGTTATCACCCAGAAAACGCAAACCAATTTCTAACTGACCAAAACTGGAAATATATTTGGAACCCAATAAACGGCTCTGAACAGCTTTTTGATATTTCTAACGATCCAGAAGAATGTAAAGATCTGTCGAAAATTAAAAAATATAACGTTGTAATTGAAAGTTGGCGCCTTTGTCTAGCTAAGCACTTGAAAGGGCGCATTGAAGGTCTCTCTGACGGGGAAACACTCAAGCCAGGGAACGTCAGCGCCTGGGTTGGAGAAAAATCTAATTCTTTTCATATGGGATAATAAAATAATTGGATTATAAAGGAAATAAAAAAACACGATTGGGGACATAACGTCCAATGTCGAATATTGATTTTTTACACTACACTTCCATCGTCCATTCAAAATAATTATAATCCCTATTATTCTTTTCAAACCATTCGACAATAGCGTTGCTTTCGCCACCTAATAATTGCTGACACATAGGGTTTGTTTTGTTTACAATTTCAGAGTCAGGTTGTACAACATCCATGTTACTTTTTAGCCCACCCATCCATCGATAGCTGTAACCAATAATTACTACTTTTGCTGTGGAATTACTCAGATTTGGCGCTGGAGTGTGAAAAACACGATTTTCGAATAAAAACGCATCGCCTTTCTTAAGAATAAGCTCAGTAGTGTTAATGGGATCTACTCGGCCCATTGGGATCGGTAAAGGAGTACTCAATAAATGAGAGCCTGGAGCAAAGAGCGTTACACCTGAATTAGGTTCTAGGAAATCGGTCAAGCAATAACCAACTTTTATACCAGCCAGCACAACTCCCTCGTGACCCAGATCCTGAGTCATACCGATATCACGATGCCAACTACGACGTTTGACGTCGTCCGTCGATTCAGGCTTTTTGTAAATCATACTAGTAGTGTGAAGATGAATATTACCTGACAGCAGTTGGGCAACAACCGACAAAGTTGATTCATGTGTAATCAAAGATTGAAAACACTTTTTCTGAACCATCCCGTCACGCCTCTGTGAATAAGGTTGATTCGAATCACGATTAAATTCTGCCATCATCGGATCGCAGACATCAATTAATTCCTCGACCTCAACATTACTCAAAGCATTAGGAATAGTTAAAAAGCCATCTTTTTCAAAGGAACGTTTCTGTTTAGCTAATAGCGGTTGATATTTCATACATTATCTAAAAGATATTTAGAGATTGGCATTAGAATTAAAGATTCGACAAGATAGACAAATTCTATGAAAGAAAATAAGTGTTCCACTTCCCTTTCCCTTTCAGTTCAACTTCTCCTCTAAACGATAATTCAAATTCGCCTTTCAAATAATCTCTTGTTTTTTCCGTTATATGAATCCGACTAGCTTCTCCCATACTTTCGACTCGAGCTGCTATATTTACAGAATCACCCCATATATCAAACACATCTCC
>CEUA01122367.1_pt1 | contig 11514 bp, 4 predicted proteins | sample 361541 | NCBI WGS metagenome assembly CEUA01 (sample SAMEA2623079, study PRJEB7988) | marine metagenome | isolation source: saline water (ENVO:00002010), including
TGTGGCTCTTAGACGTGGTGGACTTAAAGGTATGGCAGATTCTTTAAGAGAACAGCTTCTTAAAGATGAAGCTCCACAACCTGCTCAACAACCATCTGTTAATACAGAAGCTCCCGTAATGCCTGTACAACCTACTACACAACCTGTACAACAACCACAACCTGTACAACCTGCTCCACAGCCAGTTGAAATGGGAAGAGTTCCTGTAGAAATGGGTAAACTACCTATTGAACAAGAACCTCTAGTAGAAAAAGAATCTGCCCAAACAACATATACTGGTACTACAAGACCCGGACCGGGAGGAGAAATACTATGGTGGAAACGAGCAGGTTTTGATTCATTACAAGATGCTCTAGATAACGGGTGGAGGGTTGATCCTGAAACTGGTCAATGGACAGGACCTACAGAAACTGATGGAGAAGAAGAAGAAACTGCACCAGATGTAGGTTTTACACAATACTTAACACCTGAGCAAGAAAAGAGTAGGCAAGAAAGATACGCAAGATCAGAAACAGATTTAGAAGCTGCTAAAGCAGGTACGTTGGATATGCCTCAGATAGATCAACCTCAGATGATAGGTGAGGTTGATGGAAAAGCTTTAGTTGAAGCAGGTACGAAAGGAATGGTATTTGCAGGAGGACAAGGACCTGTCTACAATCCAGATACACGTATGGTAGAGTTTACTGCACCCGGAACTAACTTTGTCACGTCTTCAATGTCACCAGAAAATTTTGCAAAAGAATATGGATTAAATATTCAAAGTTTTATAGGTGCAGGACCTGCTAGTGAAATAGTAGAAATGGCAAAGCCTACAAAAGTTGGAGATACTACAATCTTTGAAGAAGGACAAGAAGTACCTACAGAAACTGTAGTCACAGGAACAACTTCAACAGCTCAGAGTCCAGAAGCTATAAAAGCTAGTACTTATACGGCTGATGAAATTAATGAAGCTCCTGTTGTAGATTCTCAAACAGGAAGTATTAGTCCTCAGGCTATTGCCGGAATGCAATCACAAGCTCTTACGAAAGCTGCAACTGGTGTAACCATAGATGATGACACAGCTAGTAAAGGTTTAACAGATAGAGTAGTTGGTGTACTTTCAGATGGTGCAATGGCTCCTGAACAAGCTGTAAAAGGATTAAACTTACCAAAAGTTTTAAGAGCTAAGAAACAATTAAGAAATGCAGGACTAACTGAAGAACAGATAACTGAAATAGGAAATGATCCTGAAGCTTTAGAAGCTAGGCTCATGGAGTTTACTGAAGAAGAAAGAGGAATGATTGAAGGTCTTCCTGAAGAAGCTTTAGTAAGTACTCAGATGGATCAATTATTAACAGGCTTAGACAACGGAGAAGTTCCTACTTGGGCTAGACCTGCTGTTTCTGCTGTTAATCAAATGATGGCATCAAGAGGTTTAGATGTTTCTACTGTGGGAAGAGATGCATTATTTAATGCAATTATACAGTCAGCTATGCCTTTAGCTCAGTCTAATGCACAAGCTATTCAACAATCTGTATCCCAACAAAGAGGTATAGAAGCACAGGCTGAATTACAAAATGCTCAAATGAGACAACAAACAGCCTTGACAAATGCTTCAAATGTCTTTAATATGAATATGGCACAGTTTAATGCTGATCAACAAACTGCATTAAGTAATAGTAAATTTTTACAAACTGTTGCATTAACAAATGCTAGTAATGAGCAACAAGCTGCCATACAAGAAGCAGCTTCTTTAGCTCAGTTAGATTTAGCAACGCTTGATAGTAAAACAAAATTAGAAGCACAGAATGCTCAATCCTTTTTAGCTATGGATATGCAAAACTTATCTAATCTACAACAAGGTGCAGTATTAAATGCTCAAATGGATCAGCAAAGATTGTTAAGTAATCAAGCATCAGTTAATGCAGCTTTAAAATTTAATGCTACAAGTGAAATGCAAACAGATCAGTTTATGGCAAACTTATTGCAACAGACTAGACAGTTTAATAGTACACAATTAAATGCAATGGAACAATTTAATACACAGCAACAAAATTCTGCTGAAGCTAGAAGAGTTCAAAATGAAATTGGTATTGCTCAAGCTGATGCAGCTATGAAAGTACAGATAGATCAATTTAATTCTCAGCAAGACTTTGCTCATAATCAATGGAATGCTCAAAATGCTCAAGTTGTAAAGCAAGCCGATGTGAAGTGGAGAAGACAACTTAATACTGCAAACACGGCAGCTATTAATGCTGTTAATCAGCAGAATGCTCAGAATGCTTTTAATCTTTCTTCACAAGCACAAGCATTCATGTGGCAAGAATTAAGAGATCAAGCTGACTATGCATTTAGATCGGCTGATAATTATGAACAACGTAAGTCTGCTATGTATATAGCAATGCTTGGTAATGAAAGTGGTAACTACGAAGGTGGTAAATGGGAAGAATATATGACAGGTGCAAAAACATTATTAGATGGCTTTTTAGCAGGAGGAGGTTAAGATGGGTTGGTTAAGAAAAAAAGTTAAACAGGTTGGTAGAGGTATCAAGAAGATTGGTAAGAAAATTGGTAAAGCTTTTAAAAAAGTTTTAAAACCTTTTGCTAAAGTATTTGGTAAATTAGGTCCTCTTGGTAGTATAGCTATGATGATGATCATGCCCGGAATAGGACAGATGTTAGCAGGTTGGGGAGCTAATATGGGAGGCATGATAGGTAGTGCGATACAGTTTACTGGTAATGCTATTAACTACGTAGCTTCTGCACCTCAAAAAATATTTGGTTCTATTACTGATGCCTTAGGTAGAGGATTTAATATGCTTACTGGTAAGACTACAGCAGGACCTAGTTGGTGGGATAACTTTTCTAACAAGTTTGGTAAGTTTGATGTATCTGCTGCCGGTCAAAAAGATATTGCTTTTTTTAAAACTAAATTTGGAGGTCTTGGACCTGAAGCTGCTCCCGGAGGAGTACCAGAATTTAGTACAGATTTACCACTAGAAGATTTGAAACCTGATTTAGATTTAAACTTAGATGCTACACAGCCTAAATTTGATGCTACAACAGGTGAAGTAACAGGTGGTACAATTCAAGACGCAAGTAAAGCAGCTACTTCACCTTCAAGCACGTTTACTCCATCAGAAGGAAAAGCTACTGGTGTTTTTGGAAAAGCTAGAAAAGGTATAGCAGATGCAACTAAAAGTCTATCATCTAAAAAGATTCCCGGAGTTGGTACAGTAGGTGATGTAGCTTGGGCAGGAAGCACGGGAATAAGTGCATTCAATGCTTATAATACATTTGCCGGTGGAACTGATTTAGAGTTTGGAGGATCAGGAGATTTAGGTTATCAAGCATCAAGCTTACTTGGTCCTACAACTGATCAAGGTGGTATATATAATATGTCAGCTCCTACATGGAGTTATGATTCTAATCTATCTCTTGCACAAAATCAAAATAATGCTATAAATTCATGGAATAATAATTATAATTTACCTCAAGGTTTTGATCCTACGGCAACTCCCGGCTATGGATTTAATTATGAACAATGGTTACATCAACAACTTACAGCTTAATAGGAAGATAAAATGGCACAACTAGACCCAAAAGCTTTAGAAGAACACAATCCTTTTCAAGGTCCTATTCCCGGACAATCTTTAACTAATAGTGAAGATTCACAACAACCTTGGGAACAACCTCCTAGAATAACTAATGTTAAAGAAGCTAGAGAAACAGTTTTTCTTGAAATCTTAAAAGAAGAAAATTTAACAGCTATAGTAAATCTTTTAGATGAAGGAATGAGTGTTGCTAAAATTACAGAGATGCTTCTCTTCATTGGTTTTTCTAAAGGAGAATTTAATGCTGATATGATGCTTCTTCTTGCAGAGCCTACAATGTATATGCTTCTTGCTATCGCTGAAGCTGTAGGTATTGATCCTGCTATTAATGATGATGATGCTGACGATGAAGAACTTGAAGAAGCTACAGCAGAAGAGAATGAAGAAGTAAAACAATTTTTAAAAATTAGAGAAGATGAATTAAGAAATCCAAAAGCTCTAGAAAATTTACAAGATAATTTAGCTAGAACCGAAATTCCTCAAGAGATACAGAAACGAGTTGAAGAAGTAGACTTCTCAGGAATAAAAGAAAGTTTATTAAGTAAACCAACTAAAGAAGAAAATACTAACGATAGTTTATTACAAAGGAAATAATCATGGCAAAGAGACCCGAACAAAGTTTAGACGTATTAGGTCAATCCCTTTTATCTCAACAAGCTGCAACACGATCTAAAGCTGATAAAAGAAGACGTAAAGATCAGAAAAGAATGATGGCTCTTGGTGCTTTAGTGGCAGGTCAAAGTTTAGTTAGTAGTGCTCTTGAAAGAAGAGTAAAAGAAATTAAAGAAAATAATACTTTAGATATGCAGAATGCTAGACTATATCATAAGCAAATTCAAAAGACAGCACAGTTGTATGATACATTTGAAGGACACGATTTTAAAGATGTTGATGCTGCCTATGGTAGTAAAGAATTTATGGATAAATTTGATTTAGTTTATACTCCTATGTTTGATAAGCAAATGGAAAAACATTATGGTAAAGTTGATTGGAGTCCTACTGAAAGAAATGATTTGTATTTAAATCATCAAAAAGAATTACTAACTAATCTACTAAATAATAGGGATGCTTGGAGAAAAGGTATAACAGATTTTGGAAAAACAAATAAAGAATTAACTTTAGGTACAGAAGCTGACTTAAATATACATTTAACTAAATTAGCTAAAGAGCAATCTAGAAATCTAGGTGGTAGTGTGTTTAGTGGACCTAATCTAAAAGCATTATTTTCTGTTGGATTTAGAAGAGAAGGTAGTGTATTTGATAAAACTCTTACTGAACAATCTCCTTTAAAAGGCTTGCAAGGTACAATAAATACTTTAGGATTAGATAATAGCTTTTCTCAATCAGTCACAAGCATGAGAACTTCAGGTAGAAACTGGCTCAATATAGGAGAAAACGATACAGAGACACAAGCTTTAATGGAATCTGATTTAAGTTTAATAGAAAGTAGATTACGAAAAGGTGATCCTTTATTAAAAAATAATCCAAGACTAAGACCTTTTGAAGAAGATAAACTTCCTAATTATAATAAACGTAGAGAACAAATAGCCGGTGGAGTTAGGATGGGAGAATTTGTTGGATGGTTAAATGATGAAGATAATGCATTTGTTCGAAAACAATTTACAGAGCAGTCAACTGCTTTATATTTAAAACTTAAAAATGAAAGAGGATTTAAAGAAGAATTATTACAAACCATTGGTTACGAACCGGGCTCTAAAGAATTTAATGAACTTAAAAGTGTTTTAAATAACGATGCAGAGTTAAGAACTTTTGCAAATGCTACATTGATAGACATGAGTGTTACAGACCATTCTGGTGAAACAAGAAATAAATGGGAAAATGAGTATGATTTCAGTTTTGATCCTACTAAAATTAAACATTTAATTGTTAATAAAATTGAAGTAACTAGGGATGGTTTTAACACTACAGACGATTTTGATAAATCTTCTATTGAAGAAAGAGATAATGCAATAGTAGATGAAGGTAAACGAATTTTAGAAAGTGGACTAGACCCTGCAAAGAAAAGTGAAGTAACAGAAAAGTTACTTGAAGATGTCGGAGATCAAACCTCCACGTCCAAGAATGAATTACGAGAACGAATTAAATTTGTTAATGTTACTACACCTTCAGTTAATCAAGAATATATTTCAAAAGAATGGCAAGATAAACTAGAGCGTTCTGCCGGAGATGAGTTTTGGAGTCCGATTTTATGGGGAGCAGGTAATATAGCTTCCTTACAAAAGTATGCTGAGAAAGGAATAAAGGATAGTAATCTTTCATTTGCATTGTCAAGACATAATCTTAGTGATGATGCTAGTTCTCAAGATGTACAAAAATATTTATCAACTTATTTAGAAAGTTAATATGGCACAAGACGCTCTTGAAGAATACTTAAATGTTGTTCAAGGTAAAGAACCTTTAAGTACACAACAACCTCAACCTCAAACTAATTCTAGTTATGGGGACTATTATAATATGCTTCAACAAGATGAGCAACAAGAAGAAGAACCTTCTTATTCAGATGCTTTGATGTTGGACTATGTAACTAAAATTCAAAAGAATCCACAAGCTACCACTCTCGGTAGAGTTTACACACTTGATCAATTAGAAAAAGACCCTGAGTTCCAAATGAGAGCCGAGAGGTTTATGGAAAGTATAGGAGATGATGAGGATATTTTTGAATATCTAAGAGATACAGACTTCTCATTATCTTCAGCTATAGCACGAGCAGGAGAAGTAAAAGGGTGGTCTGATGAAGCTAAAGCAGATTATAATTATTTAAGAAATACTTTTGATAATGCAGAGATTGGAAGTACAAGACAGTACTTACAACTAGCAGGAGATTTAACAGTTGATTTAATAGCTGATCCTATTAATTGGTTAGCTGCTGCATTCTTTATACCTTCAGGAGGTTTAACAGGTGCTACAGGAATTGCAGCTAAAGAAGCTGCGAAAATGGGATTAAAAAAAATAACTCAAGAAGGATTAAAAGCTGCTAAAAGACCTGCTATTTATGGATCGGTTGAAGGTGCAGCATGGACTGGACCACACGATTACTTTTTACAAAGTGCTGATGTCGAACTTGGAATGAGAGATGAAATAGATTGGAGTCAAGTAGGAGTCACAGCAGCTCTTGGTTCAGGTTTAGGTGGTGTCTTTGGTGGTTCAATAGGAGCTCTTACTAGTATTACTCCTGCATTAACTAAAAAAATATCTAAGTATTCTAATGAAGGTGATATTATTAATGCTAGTAAAAATGTTAGTAGAGAACTAGAAGAAGAATCGTTTGGTATTGACAAAGTTGTTGATGATAAAGTTAAAGATAAACGACTTAAAAAAAGAACTCAATGGCTGTCAAATACTTTTGGTAAATATACTACACAGTTTGTAGAGATGTCAGAAAACTCACCTGCCTTACAGCAACTGCTTGGAAGATTTAGATACGATTGGGCTAGAACATTTACTCAAGGAGCACGAGGAATTGAAAAAGAATCATATGGTCTTGAACTTAGTGAACGTATGCATGGTTATCTATTTGAAATGCGAGATGCATTACAGCCTTTAAGTAGAGGAAGTTTTTGGTTTAAAAATACATTAAGACAAGATCAGAATGATAATTTACTTAGATTACTTAGACAAACTAAAAAAGATTTTAAAGCTGATGTAGCTTCTGGAAAAGCTATTAAAGTTGCAGGAGAAGAAGTTGTTACAGCAGCTACTGAGATTAGAGAAATGTTAACTAATATATTTGAAGAAGGTGTTGAAAATAAATTAATGACAAGCGATCAATTTATAGATCATTACTTTCCTAGACATTTCCAACACTCTAAAATCAAAGCTAATAAAGGAAGGTTTGTACAGATTATTAAAGATTCTAAACACTCAGAAATACGTAATGAGTACGCTAAGGCTGATATGACAAAAATTGTTACAGCAGCCGGAGAAGAAGTTGATGGTTTAAAAATTGATGCAAACTATATTGACTTTGATTCTTTTAAAGATTCTCAAGGACGAGGTAGAAATTTTTTAACAGAAGCAGGTGGAGATGAAGATTTTGCTAGACAATTAAAAGCTGAAGCTATCGTAGATGATATGTTAGAAAAGCGTTATAATCCTTTTCAATTTGGAACAAAAGATAATGCAGGAGGAGGACATCAGTTTTTACAACATAGAGTATTTAATGATATAGATGATAATCTATTAGAAGATTTTTTAGAAAATGATGTTGAAGAAGTTCTTGAACAATATATAACAGGTGCTAGTAGAGCTATAACACGAACTAAATTCTTTGGTAAAACAAAAGCTGATTTTGAAAAGAGATGGTTAATACCTATTTCCAAACAACTTAGAGAGTCTGGTGTAGATGGAGATGAAGTAACTGAAGTAACAAGAAGACTTCGTTTAATGCATGAAAGAGTTACTGGATTAGACACAGATCAAATAAGATGGAAAGGTAAGTTTGCTACAAATACTTTAGATACTTTAAAACTTACTCAGCAAATGGCTCACCTACCTTTAGCAACTATTTCCAGTTTAACAGAACCTCTAATTTTACTAACTCGTATAGATTCAGTAGGTGGTAAGTTTGCAGCTAGTAAAGAAGTTGGTAAAGCTTTAGTAAAAGGAATTAAAAAAGATGTAGATAAGTTTACTCATTATGTTAAACGAGTAAGTGGAAAAGATGTCAAAGGTTTTGCAGATATGCAAGACGAGTACTGGCATGAAGCTTACAAAGTTGGATTGGCAATGGAACAAGCCGTCATGGATAGGATAGAAAGTTTAACTGGTGAAGCCTTAGAAGGATCACTTGCTAAAAGATTACAGAATGCTTTCTTTAAAGCTAACTTCTTATCTTCATGGACAGGTGCTGTACAACTCGCATCCTTTACAACTGGAAAAAGATTAATTAGAGAAAATACAGAACAATTAATTACAGGTAAAACTTTATTTGGAAATAAATTAAGTCAATCTAAAAGAGAATACTTAACTAAACAGCTTCACGAATTAGGTATTGATGAAAAGAAAGCTAAAGAATGGTATAAAAATTCATTAGATAAAAATGGTGTGTTTGATGAAGGTAGAGCTATGGGAACTGCTACAGATTCAGATTTTGTTTATCCTAATAAAAATAAAGCCGGAGAAACAGTTTTAAAAACTAAAGCTAAGAATCAAATAGCTTTCTATAAAAATCAATATCAAAAAGGAGCTAATAGATTTACAAGAGAAATTATTTTAAACCCATCAACAGCAGAAGCAAATAGACCTTTATGGTTCTCACATCCGGCAGGACAATTGCTTGCTCAGTTTGCAGGTTATCCTACTGTGTTTAATAATACAGTTCTTAAACGATGGATTAATGAAGGAGTCTTTGAACATAAGAGACAAACAACTGCTAAGATTGCAGGAACAGCTTTAGCTATGACAGCTATTGCAACATTTACAAACGCAGTTAGAAGTGGTGGTCGAAGCTTAGAAGAAGATGAAGGAACAATTATTGCTGAATCTATACAAAGATGGGGAGGATTAGGTCCATCCGATTATGCTTATCGTTTTTATCAAAATGCATCAACCGGAAGTGGACAAGCAGCTACTTTATTAAAAACTCCAACAGGTCCTATTGTAAGTGACGTAGTAGATGCAGCTATTTATCGTAAAGGATTATTCCAAACACTAGGAACTAACGTACCTTTTTATAGTGCTCTTCCAAAAGATATAAGAGACTCAATGAAAAAGAGTACGAAAGATATTGACAAAGCTTTATGGGGAAATATGTTTCCTCAAGATAAAAAAACAACTTCTAAACTTCCTAAACGAAAAAGCATTCCATATTCTTATGCCAAGGGTGGTGTAGTTAATGTACCTAATGCATCTACCGAACCTGATGAAAAGAAAGTAAGAGGACTACCTTTAACTTATGCAGAACTAGGAGGAGTTTTAGCTCAAGATGTTGAAGATCGTAGAGGTTTTGTACTTGGTGGACTTGTTAATCAATTAGTTCGTTATGTATCTCCTACAACACGTAGAGCTCTAACGCAGATAACTGAAGATACAGCAGAAGACGAAGTATTAAAACATCTTACAAAAGAATTAAGAAAATCAGAACCAATTTTTGATTCGGATGCAGTTACTTCTCGTTATAAAAGAGCTGAAGCTGATCGTTTTTCTAAAACTGTAGACCCTGAAGTAGTTCGTTATGTAGATTCAGATAAAGTAAGTGAAATAGAAAAAGAATTACAATACACAACTGAGATAGGAGCTAAAGCAACTTCTAAACCTAAAGCTTCTGGTGAAAAGAAAGTAAAACATAAAGGTAAACTTAGATTAATTAGACCTCTTGAGTTAGGAAAGGCTTCGCCTGAAGAATTAACAGGTTCAAGATTTGTAGAATCGTTACAAGTAAGTACAGTATTACGAGATAATATTATTAATAACTCTCCCTTACCGAAAGTAGAAGCAGAAAAAATTGTAAATAAATTACTCGAAGATTATAAAGATACACAAAAACTTATTACAGGATTTTCTACACAGCCTACAGAAGTTACACAACCTTTATTAGATATAAAACAAAGTATTAAATTAAGAGAAGCATTAACAGATTTAGGTTATGATAGTATTCGTTATAATGAAACTGAATATATTTTATTTGATAACAATCAATTTAGAGTTACGAAAAAGTTAAGGTTAAATGAAAACTCTATTGGTTTTGCCGAAGGTGGAAGAGTTAATCTAGCAAAAGGTGGAGAAGTTGAAGAAGAAAAGAAAGAAGAAGAAAAAGATTCTTTTAAACTTGTAGGTAAAGATGGTTGGTTATTTGATCACACAAATCCTTTAGATTATGCCATGTTAATTCCGGGTGTAGGCTTTGTAGGTTGGGGAGCTAAAGCAGCTAGTGCTGCCTCAAAAGCTTCAAAGTCTTTAAAGAACTTTCCAAAATCAGTTTATCATGGTGGACAAGAGTTTGAGAAAATGAAGTTTGGAAAACTAGACAAGCCTGTGTATACTGAAGGTTTACATAAATCTAAATTCTCAGATGAAATATCAGGTGTGTATACTTCTGCTGATCCTAAATATGCAGCAGGATATATGGAAAGATTTAGAAGTTTAAAAACTAAAGACAAAGGTATCTTAGATCACATGAAGATTGATGATCCTAAAGTACGAGCTATACGTCCAAAAGAAGTAGATGCTCAGATAGCAAAGTATGGGTATCCCGGTTTTATGAAGATAGATGTTTCAGGAATTAAGCCTAAAGAAATACATTTTTGGGATAAACCTTCTAAGGGTATGAGAAAAACAATAGATAAACAGATTGAGTTTGAACGTGCTAGGAAAAAAACAGAAGTAGGTATTGATCCATTGGCTAGTAATACTCGTATAGGACAGCTTAAACAATTAAAAGATTATACAAAATTAACAATAGATGATCCAACTTATTTTCCTGATTTAACTTTATATCAGCGTTCTTTCTTAAGAGATAATAATATTAGAATTGTAACTAAAAGTACTCATGCTGACAATTTAAAACTACAACAATTTGCTAAAGCAAAAGGTAAATCAGAACCTAGTGAGTATATTTTAATAGATGATTTTCCAGTAAAGACATTAAAACCTGATGAAAAAGATAAAGTTATTGAAGCGTATACTAAATTATTAGATAGCTTTTTAGATTAATGTACAAACATTTTTTAGAACACCTTGAACTTAGAGAAGGTAACATAGATCATGTATACCTTGACACACTAGGCAAGCCTACATGTGGTGTCGGACATCTTTTAACTGAAGAAGAATGTAAACTCTATGAAGTCTACGAGAATGTTGATAAAAAAATCAGAGATACATGGTTAGAAGAAGATGCACAAAAGGCTTGGGATGCAGCAGTACAACAGCTTCAAGATTTAGATATAGATAATCTTGAATTTAT
>CEUA01012380.1_pt1 | contig 11506 bp, 5 predicted proteins | sample 361541 | NCBI WGS metagenome assembly CEUA01 (sample SAMEA2623079, study PRJEB7988) | marine metagenome | isolation source: saline water (ENVO:00002010), including
GATCTTTCTTTTAGATTAAAGTTAGGAGCACATGATGTTTTAGGAACGATAGATAAAGTTACTGGATTAAAGTAATGGAATTTTTATTATATGTACTCGTATTAATAATCCTAGGAGGATTATGTGTATTAAGTGCAAAGCACGTGAAATAAAATTATAAAAAAATAAATTGAATTTAATTAAATATATTAAAAGTAAAATTTTAATAAAAAGTTTTGAAAATAAAATATCAAGTGTATTAAAAAAAGTTTTAGCAAATAAATCAAACGATTTAATAACTCATAATAACGGAAAGTTAGTAAGAGAAAAAGCTAAATGGGGAGAAATAAAACATAATTTTGTCCCAGGTATATATTTAAGACAAATGATATTAAACCCAACAGCAATAATTATAAGTGCTATACATAAACGTGATCACGTATGGTTTCTTTTAGAAGGAGATATAACTATTGTAAACAAAGATGGGGAAGAAAATTATACAGCTCCTTATGTAGGATTTTCAAAAGCAGGAACACAAAGAGTTATAAGGGCAAATAAATATTCTATTTTTCAAAACGTATTTCAAAACCCTTCAGATAATCAAGATTTAGATTTTGTAGAAAATTATAATTACGCTTTAACAAAAAAAGAATATAAAGAATATATTAAAAATAAATAAACTATGTCAGGACTAATAGCAGCGGGAATTGGCGCAGCGGTATCTATTGGAACCACTATTTTTGGAGCTAGTAAAGCTAAAAGAGATAGAAGAAGAGCCGAAAAAAAAGCTAAAAGATTAAACGCTAAAATAGAACATTTAGAAAAAAATAGAACAAAAATTATTAATCCATTTGAAGGAATAACTGATTTGTCTGGTATGGCTCAAGATTTAAGTTCTATGGCTTCGGCTCCTAAAATGAATTTAGCAGTGGCTACAAAAGCAGCGGAAATGCAATCTGAAGAAGCTGATATGGCTTTGGCTAATACCCTTGATACCTTAGCGGCAACTGGTGCTTCAGCTGGTGGAGCTACAGCATTAGCTCAAATGGCATTAAAAAGTAAACAAGGTGTAAGTGCAAATATTGAACAACAAGAAGCTAGGAATCAAGAAACGATGGAAAAATCTAGAATTGCAGGAGAACTTAGAATTCAAGATATTAAAATGAGTGAAGCAAAAAGAATGCAAGATGTTCAAATGAGTCAAGCCGAAAAAGTACAAACCGCAGAAGCTAAAGGCAAAGAATTTGAATATAGAGAAAAAGACAGTAGAGACATGCAAAGATTAAACAGATTATCTGCACAAATGTCAGGTCAAGAACAACAGGCTGCAGCGGCTAGAGCATCTGGAGCAGCGGCTATATCATCGGGAATAGGTGCTGTAGGTAGTATTGCAGCAGGGGCTGCATCTAATCCAAATTTTGGCCAGTAAGTAATTGTAATTAAAATAATAAAAATGGGAGCATACGAAAATCCAACACAAGCTATCGATCGAGAATCAGGAATGATAATTGCTAACGCTATTAGTCGTATAGGGCAACAAACAGCTAATTATCTTCAAACTTATGCAGACGCAAGAAATAAAGAGGTTGAAGAGGCTAAAAAAGAAGAAGATGCTAGGCTTGCTGCACAAGAAATTAATAGAGATACAATACATGCTAACATACAAAAGGCGGGTGGTAGGTCCCAGAGTTGGTTTGATTTAGCGGATAATGCGATTAATCTTAAATTTAAATATGAAGGTTTATTAGACGATGCTCCTGATGAAAATATTGAAAATGAAGACGGTACTATTACTTATAGTAAAAAAACTTTACATGGTTTAATAAATAAAGAAAAATTAAAAATTAGAACTTTAACGCAGTCTTTACAAGATATAAAAGCTTGGTCAGGCACTCAAGGACAAAAGCTTTTAAATTCTAAAACCAATGAAGCTGGAGGTATTTATACTGGAAGTTGTAAAGAAGGTAGTTCTAAATTTAATAAAAGTATATGTCAAGATTACGAACGTAAAATGGCTTTAATGGGCACACTTACTAAAGACGGTAAAGTAGTAACAGACGTTAAATATGACATAAGAGAAATATGTCCTGATAGTGATGATTCAAGCACATGTATTCCAAGTGTGTGGGCCACAATAGATGGTAAAGATTCTTTTAATGTATCAGATATATTAGCACAAGATTATGCAGAAGCAGAAAATATATTTAAAGGTGAAGATAATGATGGAATTACTTTTGTTACTGGTGAAACCGGTATTTTTAATAAACAAGATAAATTAATAGATAGCATGATGGAAGCACCTTTTATGGAAGATGTAATTGATCAGCAAAATGGTAAAAAAATTGGAGTAAAAGCTATAAGGCCTGTAGATATTAATAAAGTTCTAGGCGTATTAACCCCTGCATACGAAGCTCATTTTGTAAGTATGGTTAATAGTGTAGAAAACCGTCAAGATTACAATGATTTAATGGCTACATATTTAGTTTATTCTAAAGACGGAGAAGATCTTCAAACAGTAGCTGATGGTGTATGGAAATTAACTGATGAAGCTAAGTCAAAATTTGTACAGGCAATGGTGGGTTATTCTTTAGAGAAAAAAATTCCAGGATATGAAACTATTTCAGCAAAAGAAAATGAAGATGGCACGATTACTTTTCTTAATCAAGAAGGGCAAGAAGAGACGGTTGAAGCTAATACCAAATATTCTTATAAAGGTGAAATAGGGGAGTTAACGGGTGAATTTGCTGACAGAGTTACAGAAGACCTTACGGGACCACAAGGTCCACCATCTAAGAAATTTAGTGAACAAGAAATAAAAGATATTAATAATACTGTTGCGGCTTTTAAAAGGGGAGCAGCATACACAAATACAGCTGTAGGAATGACTTATGGAGGTAAAAAAGTAAGTAGCGTTGGTTTTAATGATAATAAAGTAACTTTGAATTATCTAGATAAAAACGGAGATGAAGTTCCAATTCCTCAATATGATGGTACTAAATTAAATAGAGATGAATTAGAACGTATGGTTAAAAAATATGTAAATACTCAATATGATTTAGGTCAAAAACAAAGAAGTAAGTTAACTAATCAAATTATTAATGAACTTATGAAAAAAGAGATTACACAGGGAGATCCAAACAATTTACCTACAGGAGATTCCCAAGAAAACAATTTAAAGATTTTAGCTAAGCAGTTGAGAAAAAGTTTTAAAAATTAATTTAACATTACCATAGCATGTGGGAACTAGACGGTCAAGCATATAATCAAAGCGATATTCAATCAGTTGCAGATAGACTTGGTATTTCTTTTGATGAATATGTAAAAAAATTCAATCTTAAAAAATTAGATGATAGTATAGATATTATGGAAGAAATAGAACCTACTACTTTTACTCTTTCTGATACCTTTAATCAACTTTCCACACAAAGTGTAGACGATAGCATATATAACATGGATGCTTCTGAAAGTAGTGAAAACATTAAAACATTATTAGATGGAAGTAATGTTATTTTTAATAGAGAAACTAGAAAACTTCAAACATTTGGTTATGGCGCCGGAGGACCAGCTGGATTTACTAATAAAGGAAAACTTTCTTACACAGGTTTAGACGGTAATTTAATAGAATCTGATTATTTAATTCTTGATACGGACGATGAAGAAGTAATAAAACGTAATAATGAAATTTTAAAAGATTTTGTATTAGAAAAAAGAAAATTATCTGCTGAAGAAGAAAAAGAATATAAAACAAAGCAAGAGGGAAAACTTACAATTTTTGAAAACACAGTATTAAAAAATCCAGAAGTTATAGAGGAAATAAATAAAAAAGAAGAAGAATATAATAATCCTGATTTATTTACTCCGTATCAAGTAACTAAAGAGGTTTATGGACGAGCCACTACAGGTTATACATTTGAAGAAACTGTAAAACCTTATGAAGCAGAATTAATTGAAGCGCGTCGAAATCTTTTAAAATCTGAAAATACTAAAGGTTGGAGTGAAGAAAAACTAAATGACCAAGTTAAAAAAACAGTAAGAGATCAATTAAAGTATCAATCACGTTTAGATATTAATTATAAAGCTACGCAAAAAGCTATTGAACAAAATCCATCTTTACAAGATGAATTATATGTAGGAAGTTTATTGTCTGAACAAAAAGAACTAAAAAAATTAAAAAAAGTTCAAGAACTTATTGAAGTTAATGCACCAATTTTTGAAAATGTTTATAATGCATATTCAAAATTTCTTGTTTTATTAAATGATGTTCAACCTTCTGATATTAGATCTACTAGACCATCTTTAACTCCTACACAATTAAAAGAACTACAAGACGAACTTGATTTATTAAATATTAATGTTGATCCTAATGATACTAACACTATTACCCTTAATAATGGTAAAGTTATTAGTCAATCACTTTTTGATGCTTGGAATATTGTAAATTCAAATTTAATAGGTGGTGTGGCAACTTATTCTCATTTAATGGAAAAAATGAATGAAGCGTCTGAAGATGCAGGTAGTTCTAAAATGGCTTTAATGGCTGCTAAAAAAAATTATAGTTTAGTTGAAAAAAATATAAACAAAACAGGACTAGGATTTTTAGATATGTTTGTTAGTATGGCTACTATAGCAGAAAAAGCGCGTTTGCAATTTACACCTATAGGAATGCTACAAAGTTATGTTGTTGAACCTAAGTTAAAGGAAAAAGGTATTATAGAAAGTACTTCATTAGATAAATTAAAAAAAGCACAAGTAGATTACACTATGTGGAGTAACAAGTATAGAGAAGAGTTTGTTGATGATGTGCCTTTTGAAGAAGCTTTTGATAGTCCTGGGAATTTTGGAAAATTTGCTGCCCAAGAAATTGCACAACAAATACCAATTATTACTGCTATTATGTTATCTGGAGGATCTGCTACTGCAGCTGCTACTATTGGTGTTAGCACTGCAGGACAAAAAATGATGGATATGCAAACAGAAATAGCTACGGGTAGAAAAGAATATACTGAAACGGAAATGTGGCTTAAGTCTTTAGGTTATGGTGCTGCAGAGGCTGGGTTTGCTTCTTTAACTACAATACCTATATTAAGACAAGCTAAACAAAGTTTACTTACGTCAACTACTAAGTCGGTTGTTGATAATACTTTAAAAGGAATGGGTAATTGGTGGAAAGATAAAAGTTATTTAATGTACGCACCTTTTTTAGAATCCTTAGGAGAAGGTGGTACTCAAATAACTCAAAATCTTATTGATGGAACAGATCCTTTGTTAGGTGTAGATCACGCTGGTTTTAGTGGATTTTCTTTTGGTTTACTTTTTAGTGCTGTACCGTTTGCTCAAAGTGTTTATACTTCAGCTTTTACTGACTATAACACGCATGAAGGATTAAGGAAATTACAAAAACAAAGAGCCGAATTACTCAGTAAATATAACAGGGCTAGCATTAATAAACCATTATGGGCAGAGAGAATAGTAGATATAGATAAAAAAATTGAAGTTGAAGAAACAAATATTAAAAATAGTTTAAATAATACTATTAGTAGTAAAGGTGCTCAGTCTTATATTAATCTTATACGTTATAAAGAAAATTTAAGAATTGAAGCAGAACAAATAAGAAACGATAATTCCTTAACTATTGAAGAAAAAAAGAATGAAATACAAAATCTTCAATTGGAGCTTGATGCTGTTGAAAATATTATGCAAAAATATTTAAATCCAGATAATCAATCACTTGTTAAAAATGAGTTTGTTTTATTAAAAAAAGCAGTTAATAAAGATGGAACAATAGATAATGAAGCAAGAGAGCGTTATAATGATTTAATGAGAAAGGGTCGAAACAAAGCAATGGAAGATAAAGGTCCTAATTATAGACCTGAGGAAAAAGAAATAGAAAGATTTGCTTATGATACTTATTTAGAAGAAGAAATTAGAGCGGAATATGATAGAGCAAAAAATAATCAAGGTGTTAAATTTACAGTATTTGAAACAAAAAAAGAAGCATTAAACTTTATTAAAGGAAAAGAAAGTTGGTGGGAAAATAATCCTAAAAAAACTCAAGAAGCTTATGATGGAATTGAAGGTGGTGCCGATGGGTTTAATTTGGAAGGAGAAAAAATTATAGTTTTTGAAAATCAATTTGAAAATGAACGAAAAGGTATAGTTTTTCACGAAATAGGACATGATGTATTTTGGGATATTTTTGGAAAAAATTCTAAAGCTTTTGACGAAATAGCTGAACAATTATTAAAAACTGTACAAAATTCAGATTCTAAATTATATAAACAATGGATAGCTAATTTCCCTGAAATTAATCCAGATAATAAAGATACTTATAATAGTCAAGAAGTTATTATGAGGTTTATTGAATTAGCAGGGCGAGATAACTTTGTATTAAACGAAAAACGTAAAGGATTGGCTGGATTTTTTGGAGCAATGGTTCAAAGACAATTTCCCGAATCTTTTGATTTTAAAGGAGAAAATGATATAGTAAATTTTGTAGTAGGTTTAGCTAAAAAAATATCAGCTGGTACACTTAAAAAATCAGATATTGTTGCTGCTAGGAAATCTAAAATAATACCTAAAGAATCAAAAGTAGACATGGAAAAACAATATGATCTTGCTTTTTCTGTAAGTCCCAATACATTAAACAAATTAGCAAAAGAATATAAAGAAAATGTAGATACTATGTCTACAGAAAATCTTACTTCTTTTGTTAATCAATATAGAAATGTTGCTTTAAAAGCTCTAGGGTTTGATCCTGCTAAAGGTACTATTACTAAAGATGAAGCTGTTAGTTTTGTAGATAAATATTTTCCTAATATAACTAGAGGATTTAAACCCACTGAATCTCAATTTAGTACATATTTAACTAATACTATATTAAAGAAAAGACAAGAATTCTATGAAAAAGAAATAGGTGATAAATCAAAAACAACAAGTGTTGATGATCCTAGAGCTAAACAAGTTATTGCAGATACTGAAACTGTACCTTTACAAAAAGATATAGCGCCAACAATAGATCCATTAAGATTGTTTACTGATACAGCTTTAAAAGATAAATTTATAAAAACAACTGAAAAAGCTTTAAAAGATCAAGATATAAATGCATTAAACTATAAAACATTAAAAACTTTAGATGAAGATGCTATAGCAGATATTATTGGAATACCTGCTAAAAAAATATTTGATCCTACCGCTAATCTTAGTAAAGAAGAATTAACTAAAGCTCTAATGTTTATAAATAAAAATGCTTCAACTTTATTTAATTTATTGCCAAAAGCAAATACGGATTTAGCCAGAGTACCTTATTTAAATGATCCTAGTAAAACAACTTTAGTTGGTGGAGATCCAACCGGTATACCTAGATCAGTATTAAATTTATTTTATGACAAAGGAAAGAGAATAGGTAATAATTATCAATGGACTAAAAAACCTGGATTAACAGTAGATAAATTTAAAAAAGCACTAGGTATAGAAGGTAATGTTAAATCTCCTGATGTTAAAGTTAGAACAAACACTTCTCAAGCTGTAAAAGGTATATTAGAATTAACAGGTAGAGCACTAACTAATAAAGCTGTAAGAGATATTTTAACTAAACAAGGATTTACACCAAGTCAAGTTTTACCTATAGGTGAAGGTAAAAGTGATTTAATGTTTAGCCAAGCTAACACAGGTAAACAAAAGTTAACCTCTAAACAACTTGCTTTAGTTATAGATAAAAGTGCTAATATAATTACAGGGATTGCTAATGGAATGCAAACTTTAAAATTAAGCCCTTTACAAGCCACTTTATTATCTCTTACATCGTCATTAAATATTCAAGATATCGGTATTTCAAATGAAGTATTAGAAAGTTATTCTAAAAATTTATCTAAAATAGCTCCAAGATTTATAAAAAATTTAAAGAAAAATTTAGTACAAGAAGGAGAATTTATAACTGTAGCAGATGAAGCTTTAAAATTACAAGTTGCTGATGTTGCTATTGCAAAAGCTTTAGGCCTTAAAATAAATCCTGGTTTAGGGTTTGATAATATTGATCAATTAAAAACATTTAGAAAAATACAAAGTAATTATCAACTTAAATTAATAAAAGAATTAGGAGATTTAAATGGTACTGTATATGTTCTTAAATTTTTAAAAGAATTTAATACAACATCTGGTAGAATTGGTGGTGGAAGATATCAAGGTTATGCGGGTTCTAAAGATTGGTTTGATTCTTTTAATGAAAATTTAAAAGAAAAAGGAATTGAAATTGTTTATAAAAAAACCGGAAAAGGTTTAGTTCCTGTTAATGTAAAAATTAAAGGAGTAAAACAATTTAAAGATGAAAAAGCTCTTAAAGTTAAAATAAATAATTTTCCTCAATCTAACAATCTTAAAAGAGAAAAACTTATAAAAGAATATAATCCACGAAAAAAAGAAGCAGGTGAAGCTTTTGATGCTATGGTAGATTATCTTGATTATGTAAAAAAGAATGGAGATAAGTATCAATTTGGTATGTCTTTAATGGCTTTAAAATCAAATATGAGCGCTTTAGGAAAACGTGTTGCTTATCCAAAATATTTTTATAAAGGTAAAACTAAAGGAAAAATGAGATTTGAACACATGTATCCCTCTTTGGTTTTGTCTAAAGATATAATAAAACATTTTTATGGGGATGGTGTTGATTTAAAAGTATTAAAAAGAAATCAAGTTGTTGCTATGATTCCAGTGGAAATGGACGCAAGAATAAATGTATTACATCAAGAGTCTATGCCTTCTTGGTGGAAACTTGAAATGGGTGTTTTACCTAGATATTATAATGCATTAAATAAAGGGTTTAAAGATATGTATGCATTAGAATCTATAGGTGGAAGAGATAAAGGAAAAATATATGGAACAGAATTTTTAGCTTTAAATAATTCTATTTTAAAAGCTGCTCCTATTAATAATAAAATTTTACCTAAAAAAGATCAAGTTAAAGGAGAGTTAATTAATGATGTAGTGTTAGATAAAATGGCAGAAGTTGATAATATTGATAACGAAAAGCGTCTGGCGTTTAGTAAATCACAAAATTTAAGTAATGACTTTAATAAGATAATAGAAAACAAAACTGGTATTGGCGCTGATAAAGTTTATTCAGATGTTAAAGCTCAAGTAGTTGGCGCAAATAAAGGAAAATTTAATTTCTTTGTTCCACCATCTGCTGAAGATTTTGTAGGGTTATTATATAAAACCTTAGGTAAAGGAAAACTTGGAGATGCTCAAATGGCTTGGTATAAGAAAAACTTATTAGATCCTTTTGCTACAGCAATGGATAACATATCAAGAGATAGAATAGCACTTATGAATGATTTTAAAGCTCTTAAAAAAGAATTAAAAATTGTTCCTAAAAATCTTAAGAAAAAATTACCCGGAGAACCTTTTACTCAAGAACAAGCAGTAAGAACTTATATTTGGAATAGACAAGGAATGTCACCAGAAGGTATGTCTAAAAAAGATTTAAAAGATCTAACTGATTTTGTAGAGAGTAAACCCGAATTAGTTGCTTTTGCAAATCAATTAATTGCAATGCAAAAAGGAGATCAATATCCCGCTCCTAAATTTGGTTGGTTAGCTGGAAATATCACCACTGATTTAATTGATGGTATCAATACTATTAAAAGAGCCAAATATTTAGAACAATGGCAGTATAATGTAGATGAAATATTTACTAAAGCTAATTTAAATAAACTTGAAGCTGCTTATGGTAAAGGATATAGAGATGCACTGGAAAATATATTAAAAAGAATGCGTACGGGTAGAAACAGGGAATTTACCTCTGATTCTTTAACAGGTAGAGTAACAGATTGGTTAACTAATTCTATTGGCGCAATAATGTTTTTTAATACAAGATCAGCGGTTCTTCAAACTATATCTGCTGTTAACTTTATAAATTTTAAAGACAACAATTTATTTGCTGCGGGTAAAGCGTTTGCAAATCAACCTCAATTTTGGAAAGATTTTCTTACACTTTTTAATAGTGATTTTTTAGTAGATAGAAGAAACGGATTAAGATTAAATGTTAATGAAACTGATATAGCTGATATGGCTAAAAAAGGTGGAGTAAGAGGAGTTATAAGTGAAATACTTCGAATAGGATTTTTACCTACGCAGTTAGCAGATAGTTTTGCTATAGCTTCAGGAGGTTCTACTTTTTATAGAAATAGAGTTAAAAAATATATAAAAGAAGGTATGTCTAAAGCAGAAGCAGAGAATCAAGCTTTTATAGATTTTAGAGAAATTGCAGAAGAAGCTCAACAATCAAGTAGACCAGATAGAATTAGTCAACAACAAGCTGGACCATTAGGACGCATTATATTGGCTTTTGCTAATACTCCAATGCAATACACTAGATTAATTAAAAAAGCCGCTAGTGATCTTAGAAATGGCCGAGGAGACAGAGCAACAAATATGTCTAAAATACTTTACTATGGTTTTATACAAAATTTAATATTCAACGCTATGCAACAAGCGTTGTTTGCAATGGGTTTTGGAGATGAAGAAGAAGAAACAGAAAAAAGACAAGAAAAATATTATAATATAGTAAATTCTATGGCCGATAGTATATTAAGAGGCGCTGGCGTAGGAGGTGCTATATTTTCCGTGTTAAAAAACACAGCTATCAAATTAAGTAAAGAAGCTCAAAAGAAATCACCTAAATTTCAAGATGTATTAGTTAAAGAAATAGCTCAACTTTCTCCTCCTATCTCTTCTAAACTAAGTAAATTAAAAGCGGCTGGTAGAACTTATGATTGGAATAAAAAAGAAATAAGAGAAAAAGGATTTTCATTAGATAATCCTGCATATTTAGCAGCAGGCCAAGTTATCGCTGCTACAACAAATATTCCTTTAGATAGAGCATTTAAAAAAATTGACAATATAAGAAAAGCAAGTAGTTCAGATTATGAAGCGTGGCAAAGAATAGCAATGCTCGCAGGATGGTCAGATTGGGAACTAGGAATTAAAAAATCTAAATCAAAACAAAAACCAAAAAAGAAAAAAGCAACAACAACCTGGAAACGATAATAAAAATGAAAATAGCAAACGGCGTAGCCAAAGAATTAAGACATTATGTAGGAGCGATTGGTATATTTCTATTGGTAATAGGTATACTAGTGTTCTTATCTTATAACGAAATACCAAACATGAATAAAGACGTAGTTGTATCTATAATAGGTATGATTGTAGGTTCTTTATCAGTGGTAATAATGACTGTCATCGGGAGAAATCCAGATGAAGTAAATGAACTTAAAAAACAAAATGAAGGTTTAACTTCTAAAGTAGATCATTTAGTAACTCAAAAAGATGAGCTTGAAAAAATGTTAATTAAAATACAAACTAACATGATTGATCAACTCACTCTATTAGGTGCAAACGCATTTGATACTCTTTATAGTAAAAATAAGAAATGCACTTGTGGAGAAAATAATTGTAAATGTAAAGGAAAATAATATGAAAAGTAGTAGCCCTTTTAAAATAACAAACGAAGCTTACGAAAAGCAAAATAGAA
>CEUA01041502.1_pt1 | contig 11496 bp, 11 predicted proteins | sample 361541 | NCBI WGS metagenome assembly CEUA01 (sample SAMEA2623079, study PRJEB7988) | marine metagenome | isolation source: saline water (ENVO:00002010), including
CCAACAAAATTGATGGGGTTTTCTTCAAAGGGCACGTACTGTGTGTGCATTCCACCTTTTAACGATCTCAAATTAATCGTAAAAACTAAAGATCCCATGCTCATCACCCACAACGCATCACGTCCTTCAACTATAAGAATACGATCTCCCTTAACCCTTCCGAAGTTTAGATCTTTAATAAACGCTTTCGGACCATCTTTTTCCGCTTCAACCTCTTCGTGACCTACAACAGCCGTCAACCACAGATCACCATTTAGCTCTACATTTGATTCAATAAGTGCCTTAGCGGCTCCCAGCATGGAAGCCATACCGCCTTTCATATCCGTAGCACCGCGCCCGTAAAGCCTATCTCCGTCAATATGAGGAAGAGCATGATCTCCTATAGGAATAGTGTCTAGATGGCCATTTAAAATCAAACTAGCCCCATCCCCCTTTCCAGGTAATTTTGCATATAAATTGTAACGTCCTGAAGTTATCTCTCTTACATCAACACCGAGACCTAATTCTCTTAGTTTATCTTTAAAACAACTACATACTGCATTTTCATCCATGGTAACACTAGGGATGTTAACAAGTTCCTGTGCCGTGTTAGATATCCATTCTCGATCTATACATGTACGGATACGTTCCACTTCCAACCTATAATCGAGGTTTCTCATAATATTTTCCGTTTTTACTATGAAATATATTCTTTATCATTATTCTTAACGTAGTAAAAAAAAAATTTATTTTGGGAAAGATACAAAAGCCTAATTGAAATGCCGCTTATTTTGCAAGAACATTCCATAAAACAATATCATAACGAAGGATTTACGTTAGCCAAAGGTGTTATAACAAATAATTTGATTGTATCCCTTAAAAATATTTTAACTGAATGGTCTAACATAACGATCTCCGATTGGAAGGAAAAAAGCCTTATAAATGATATAGAGGAGAATCTTCCATTCGAATCTAGGCTAGCCATTTTATGGGAAAAAGCTGGTAGGCCACAATACATACGTAGCCCGCGCCGAGATTTAATCTGCGAGGAATTATTTAGCGCCCTCCGCCACCCCACATTGTTAGATGTATCACAGGACCTTTTAGGCTCAGAAGATATATCCGTACACGGAATATTTAATGCACGACCCAAACTACCCGATCAACTATGGACCCGAACACCGTGGCATCAGGATGCACAATACTATCCAGACGCTGAAACTAAACATGTCCTGTCTATATGGATACCATTACAACGCGTGAACGAACACAATAGTTGTCTCCAGGTCGCACCCAGATCACACAACATTGGTTTGTTCGAACCATATAACGATCCTGAAACAGGATTTTTGGGTCTTTCACCGGAAGATCAGAAAAAAATGTCAGGCTTATCCGTTCCTATGGCACTCGGCGATGCGTTATGTTTTTCTCAATGCACTCCACATCGCGCCTTACCAAATAAATCGCGCTCTGTGCGATGGTCAATGGACTTTCGTTACGAAGCTACAAATAATTCAACCGAAATAGGTCGCAGACAGGGCTTTAAGGCTAGAAGCTCCGACAATCCTAATTCATTAACTACCTATAAAGATTGGCTAAGTCAATGGCGTTCCATCCCAAAGGGAAGCTACTAAAATTTTCTTTACGATCGACCTAATAGTCGTTCGAAATCTGATCTTACAAGCCTTGAAATAATAGGTATCCCATCAGGAGTAACAAATGGGTCTTCACAAGCCATCAAATCTCTAAAGATTTGGCGGATTTCCTGATCTTTTAGTTCAGTATTAGCCGTAACACAAGCCCTCTTACTAAAGGACATTGCTAATGCCTCACGCATATTGCCTACTGACTCTGCTTCATTCTCACTATCTAGGTCGTCAACAATAGTTTGAAAGAGTTTGCCATCCTCCCAGTGCCACACGTCATTAGGTATACTATCAATAGCCAGAGTAAGATCGCCAAACGACTGTATACTAAAACCTAGGTCATCTAAAACATCTATAAAAATCATAGATGTTTCAAATTCTTCTCGACTCAATTTCAAAACCAACGGGATAAGTAATTGTTGCCTGTATTTTTCTTCGACGGGACCTACTTTTATGGCACGATCATAAAGCACCCGTTCATGCGCAGCTTTTTGATCGATAACCAACAATCCATTCCTTAAAGGAACAAGTATAAATGATCCATAGGACTGCCAAATATTTTTTTCAGCCCAGACGGTCTCAGATATTTCTTTTTGCAAGTCACTCTGAGTCTTTGAACCTTTTTCTCTGTCATTTAGAATTAACTCATTTTGAATGTTATTAATGCCGTCTCTAAACGAGCCATCCAAAGTGGATTGACCGTCATCCAATTTAATAGGTGCACTAGAAACTGGTTGGGATGTTCTCCCATTTCCAGAATCCTGTTTATTAAAGTTGGCTTCCCTTGCCAGGTCAATTTTAAAAGCTTTAACATCAGTTGGGACAACAGCGCTTCGGACAGTATTTGAAATAAATTTAGCAACGTTTATTTCATTTTCTATACGTATTTCTCTTTTAGTTGGATGAACATTAACGTCAATTCTTTCAGGGTCCAAATCTAACCAGACTAAAAAACCAGGGTGCCGACCTTCTGGAAGAAAACTTCCACAACCATCATAAATGGCTTCTACTAATCGACGCGAAACTATAGGGCGTTTACGAACAACTATATATTGACGTCCCCTGCCATTAATTTTGGTCATATCAAGACAAAGAGCACAGGTAAAGTGGATACCATCTTGCTCGACATTAATCCAAGTCAAATCATCCTCTGATACGCCCAGCAAATCGGCTGCTCTTTCGCGAGCTGTCGATTTTAGTAATCGCATAACCTGACGTTGATTATGCTTGAGAACGAAACCTATATCTGGATACGCGGCAGCTAAATTAATTATTACACGAGAAATGTGCTTTGATTCGGTCTCAACTTTTTTTAAAAATTTTCTTCTCGCAGGGGTATTATAAAAAATATTTTTCACAGTTACTGAAGACCCTTCAGCATGGCTTACAAAGCCTTGGTCCTTAACGATTCCCGCTTCAATTATACATTTACTTCCAATTTTACTGCCCCTCAAACGAGTTTCTATAGTCATAACCGAAACCGCAGAAATACTCGAAAGTGCTTCACCCCTAAATCCAAGAGAGTTAATATTGAATAAATCTGAAGGGATACTCATCTTGCTTGTTGCGTGTCGTTTGTAGCAATTGTCTAAGTCTTCAACATTCATTCCAAATCCGTCATCAACTACGCAGATCGTTCGATGCCCACCTTCCTCTACCAAAACCGAAATTTGACTCGCACGAGCATCGATAGAATTTTCAACTAATTCCTTAACTACAGATGCCGGGCGCTCTACCACTTCACCTGCTGCGATCTTATCTATAACCTCACTCGGCAATTGTTTTATTATTGTAGCCATTATTAATTATTTATAGAAATGGTGACAAATCATCAATTTGTTTCTTAAACTCCTCATCACTTAATTCACCATTACGATACTTCTTCTCTATCTCTCGAACCTTATATCGTGGTGAACCTTCACGAGCATTACGAAAAGCACCGTGGACGGCAAAACATATTCCGGTCAGGAAACAAAGAACAATAATCCAATCACCGCTCATGTATTCCATATTTTTATTTTTTTCTGTTAATCTTTCTTCTTCATACCAGTGGAATTTCAAGTTTTCCGAAACATCTACAGCTTTGACAAACGCAGAATCGGTCGCATGAACGTTGTTACCTCTCTGTAGATTAATTGTTTCAGAAAAATAAACAGTGAATTCATTACCCAACCTATTTGCATGCTCTATCCGGCCTTCTTTCTCTAATTGGCTAACTTCATTTCTTGTGATCCAAATCTTGTCTCCCGACAAAAAATCCACCCCAAGAACAATCATCCAAAGCGTTAAAGATAAAGCACAACAAACAAATAATGGTTTCTGTGCGAATTTATACATTAGCTGTTTAAATCTTTTAAATACACCAGCGCCTCCGAACGACACGCGCGATCAATCCACTTTAAGAAAACATATGCATTGTAATCGGGCCGATTATCTTTTTTTTCTATAACTATTTCTTTTTGTGTAATATTTTCACTCAAGCTCCCGTCCCTTCCGTAAACGTTTAGCCTAACATCTCCACAATCTAACTTGTTGTCCAACGCATTGATAAATAGATGCCCCTCGATTCCATTGCGTAACAATATTTGCACAAGCATGACATCTGGTTCAGAACGTCTTCCACGTAAATTTCGACTACGGGCAGAGAGCTGATCTATAGGGCCGAAACTGGAAATTATCGAATCAAATATTTCTATTAAAACCTCATTAAAATCTGTATCTAATGATAATTCAGCTTGAATGTCAAAGTAGTACAAAGGCCCCAACCCAACAAACATATCATTTGAATTAGTAAGTATTCGAACGTGTTCTCTTATAATAAACAATGGAGGTAGGTCATTTACACAACTTGATAGTTTTTTGAGATTTAAATTCCAATCAATAATCGGTTGTGTGGTAAAGGGAACAATACCCTTCTCATGAAATTGATTCAATAGTATGATTTTCTGATCAACCTGACCTAAAACATATTTTTCATCTATCTTCAAGCCTTCCTTCTTAGTTCGTTCATGAAATACATATTGATTTTCGAGTGTCCAATTGGTTTGTTTCGCCAACATTCCTACTAATGGTCCACTAGACCGATTATCGATCAATATAGTCACAAAAAAATCCCCCAAAAGTTTATAACCATAGATTTACAATATTTTTACAAAAATAAAGAGTAAATACAAACTTAACGATTGATTGATTTTACCATAAAAAAACTTACGATACGAAACTAGCTATGAGCCAAACCTATATAAATTAATCCGAAAAACGGAAAAACGAAATTAATCATGATTTGTGGATAGGGGAAAAATAATGGTTTAACAAAGTTAGACGGGATCGGAATAGGACCATCAGTAATTCTAATTTAAAGAAGATTCTTAGCTATTGACTCCATCTCTCCAGAACATCTTCGCGAATTTCATTACGCAAAATTGGTTCCAACCTACTTTGAGCCTTACTTTTTACCAATTCATCGCGTTTACCACTAGCGAGCAATGTCAACAATTCACGGCTTGTATTCGGATTTGTAGCAATAGCCAACTGTATTTCAGTATCTTCAGAATTCACTAGAAATTTTAAAGTAGCCAAACCTGTATTATGCTGTCGCGCGACTGCGCGGAGGACTTCATTTTCAGAATCTTTACCCAACATTTCTAACAAACTAGCAGAGATATTAACATTCGTGCCTACGGCAGCTCTTACACTCACAGCCTCGTCAGTAGAGAGATTTGCTAATGTATTCCTAGGTGTGTTATGGTGTCGTCCAACGTTCGCACGCACGAGATCAAAGGCATCATTTGATAAGAGCGCTAAAGTATTACGTGAAGCTCGTGGATTTTTACTAAGATTAAGCCGGATTACCGGATCAGCGTCCCGAGCTAGGTCTTCGTATATCTCACCGGTCAAAAATATATTGTTTGCCAACGCAAGTCTTACAACCGGCAACTCATCCTGCATTAATTTTGTAGCTATTCTAGTTTTGATCTCTTTCCTAAATTTTTCTTCGCGAACACTAATCTGAAGGCTACTGGCCAATCCACTACGAACGATGTCATTCTGATCATGAGCTAATTCCATTTGCACGTCTAAGGGCGTATATTTGTTCGCCGAGACATAAAATCTTACGCTTTCGTCCTCATCTTTAGCTAGTTGGAATAATTCCTCCGGATTAGTAGAATTTCGAGCACGATCCATTTGACGCTGATCAACCTGTTGTTCAGTAAATAACAATTGGGTCAATCCCCATCGGTCAAGTTTTCTCAAATGACGACGTAATTGCTCTTCTATGCTAGAATCACTCGTCTGAGCGCGTTGCCCGTGGACTGAAGTCACTATACTAACAAACACGAGTATGGATATATATAATTTATTTAAAAACATATACTTAGCATGTATCCGTGAAAAAGATAATTTAATATAATGAACCCCCAAACGAGTTTTTCGTATTTTAACTAATTAACACGAAGCAACTAACGTACCTCGATAGAAGTTATATTTTACTTGGAATCTGCCTTGTTCATGGAATTAATCAATCGTCGATTGAATTCCGAAGCAGCATTATGCCCCTGAATACGCAATAAATAGTCCATTGCAATTGCTTCGACAATTACAGTAATATTTTTTCCTGGAAATAGCGGAACTATTACAAATGGTAGCTCAATTCCGAGCATAACGATGGTCTTGTCATCAATGCCAACCCGTTCATATTTAACTGAATCTTCCCAATCAACTAATTGAACAACGACCTCAACCCGTTTTTGACGTCTAGTGCCTCGCACTCCAAACATTTTTTTTACGTCCATAATCCCTATACCACGGATTTCCATATGATCGCGAAGATTCTCAGGACTCGTTCCTACCAATATCCCCTGCGACTTACGAGTCAAAACAACCGAATCATCCGCTACCAGTCTATGTCCTCGTTCAACCAAATCAAGGGCCACCTCACTCTTACCGATAGCACTACGACCTTTAAATAGTAAACCTATTCCGTGAACATCAACCATTGTTCCGTGAATATTCGCAGCTGGGGCAAACAGGTCATCGAGGTGAAAATGTAAAAGGTGATTGAATTTGGCTGTTTCAAACTCAGATTTCAACAATGGGACACTATACTCCTCGGCCAGAACGCGTAATTCAGGAACCATCCGGCCACGACCCGTCATAAGTACACACGGGACTTCAAATTGGTATACAATTTCTAATGCTTGTCTACGCTTTTTCGGATTTAGCGATCGCAAATATTCCATCTCAGTATTTCCTAGTATTTGCACTTGATCCACTGTAAACAGATCGACAAAACCCGTTAATGCCATTCCAGGACGGTGTGTATCACTATTATTTATGATACGATCTAATCCCGCCTGTCCTGCTACGATACGTAATCCTAATTCGTTCCCGTATCCTTTCAAAAGTGCCCTTATTGTCAATTCATTCATTAGAGAGTTCTTCCATTATTCGCACATAGCTACTATATCTACTTTCGCTAATTAACGCGTTCTTCAAGCTCAAAATAATAGCACAATCAGGTTCATTCAAATGGGAACAATCACGAAATCTACATTTATCCACTAACGAGCGCATCTCAGGAAAATAAAACGCCAACTGATTTCGTTCTATTCCGGATAACTGCAATTGTTTAACTCCAGGTGTATCCGCTATATAACTATCTTTGTCAAAAGGAAACAACTGTGCAGCCGTGGTTGTATGCCGCCCACGGTCATGTTGTGCCATTATTTCAGCTGTTTTTAAATTCAAATTAGGATCAATGAGATTGAGTAGTGACGACTTTCCTACTCCTGACTGACCTACTACAGCAGTTACCGTGCCTTTTAGCTTATCAACAATATCATCTATGCCAGTATTCTTTTTAACACTGATATAGTAGAGAGGGTAGTTTAAATCTTTGTAAAGATTCGTTTCCTTCTTTAAGCTTTCAGTATCAATTAAATCTGATTTATTTATAACAATTATTGGATTTATTTTGCCACGATGTGCACTAACAATAGCCCGGTCTAGAAAACCAGGTTTGAATTGTGGCTGCCTAATAGAAACTACAATTAATAATTGATCTAAATTCGCCAAGATTACTTGGTCAAAGCTCTTTCTACCAGATGGAGCTCGAGTAAAATGTGACTTTCGTTGTCGAACACGTTCAATTACGCCTTCTTCTCTTTTACCGTTTATTTTTACATCAACCCAATCTCCAGCAACAACAGGAGAGTTAAAAGAGCGTAGACCCGATTTTAATCGCCCACGTATTTTATATTGGCAGATTTTACCATTTATTTCTACCAAACATAGTTGTCCAGAAACTCGGAGGACACGACCAACAAAGTAATCAGATCTATTCTCCGGAAGCAAGGCGTTCAATTGTATATAAGGGAAATCCAGCTTCGCGCATTTTTTCCTGCGTCTTTTGAAATGGGTATTCAGTACGTTTTATTTCAATATTATTTTTATCAGTATCCCAAATTGCATAGGAGGCTCGAGGATCACCATCTCGCGGTTGCCCAACACTTCCAGGATTTACGAGATATTTGTGTGGCCCAATTGCAAACATTGATGACGTTAATGTTTGTACTCTATTTCGAATTTTACAATAAATTGAGGGTGTATGAGTATGTCCAACAAATGTCACTTTATTTTCCATTAATTGCATAAAATCTACGATGGATTCCGCTAGGTATAGTGGCTTCATTTGCACAGGATCTCTTGGATTCGCATGTGCAAAAGCTGCAAGACTCAACTCATTCTGTCCCTGATAGACAAGAAACTGACTCGCCAAATAGTCAAGCTCATGCCTTCCTACAACTTGAGCAGTATAAAATAGTGACGGCCGGGCAAAAAAATTAAACAACCGTATTTGATTGGTGTCCATTATTGCCATATCGTGATTACCTGCAATTAACGTCGCTTGAACATCACGCAAACGATTTATACAAGCGACTGGATCTGGACCGTAACCAACAACATCACCAAGGCTTATAAATCGGCTAATCCCCACGCATTCAGATTCGAACATAACCATTTCCAACGCTTCTAAGTTAGCATGAATATCTGACAATATAGTTATTTTCATGTTAGACTTTAAAATAAAGCACTGATTGAGGTCTCATCATGGATTGCCTTAATTGCATTTGCAAAAAGACTCGCAACAGAGCAAACTGCAACTTGGTCTGAGGGAGTTCCTAGTGGGATAGTATCTGTAACAGCTATATGTTGAATACCTGCTACAAGTAATTTGTTTACGGCAGCACCAGCCAGAGTACCATGGACACAACCAGCGTAAATCTTTTTCGCACCTTTGTCGATAACTGCTTGTGCCCCTTCGCAAACGGAGGCACCGCTAATAATTTCGTCGTCGAAAAAGATCACATTGCGGCTCTCAACATCGCCAATTACACCATGCACGCGATTTTGACCATTCTTATCACGTCGTCTATCTATCACAGCCAAAGGCAAACCTAATCGTTTGGAATATATCTCCGTTACCTTTGCCCGGCTGATATCTGGCGCTGCAACAACGGCATCATCAAGCAAGAATTCAGCATAATGATTACAAATTATGGGAACACCACTGAGTTGATCTACCGGAATTCGGCTAAATCCAACTATCTGTGGACTGTGGAGAGTCATTGTTAAAATGCGGTTGGCACCAGCTTCGGCAATTAGGTCTGCCATTAGTCTGCCAGCAATAGAAATTCGTGGTTCGTCTTTACTGTCAGCCAAGGCGTATGGATAATACGGAAGAACTGCAGTTATTCGACTCGCTGAGGCATACTTTAAAGCGTCAAGTGCTATCAATAGCTCCATCAAATTATCGCTTACTGATGGAGATGAGGTTTGGATAAAAAACACGTCACATCCACGAACATTTTCGCAAATTTTCACTTTAATGTTTTCATTACTAAAACTAACAAATTCAATGAGCCCGGGATCAACACCTAAATGGCTACAAATATTACGAGCTAGTTCAGGATTACTATTGCCTGCAAAAACTTTAAGCGCATTACCCATAACAATGATCCTATAACATCTCCAACATGGCACGTGCCTGCTGGGCGATCGGCAAATTGGGATATTCATTCTTCAACGTTTCCAAGATAGTCTTGGCGCGACCAATATCACCTAATTGTTTGTAACAACGCACAGCGCTCATAAGTGACAACGCTCCAAGGGATTGGCCTGCATACTTTAAGCCTATGCCCTCGTACGCGGCCGCGATCTGTTCACTGTTGCCATTAACCTCTGAGCAGGCAATTAATCCCATTTCAGCAGCATGATTAAGTATCTCATTTTTCTCATCTGCTACACTTTCCAAGTAGGAACTGTATAATCTCTCAGCTTCTTCATAACTTCCATCAGCATAGTGCAGGTTTGCTAAGAAGATAGTAGCCTTACCTGCAGCCGGACTCCCAGCATAATTTTTTACTATATGTTTTGCTTTTTCAGCTGCTTCAACATTTTGTCCACCTTGTTCAGCTATTAAAACATCACCAAAAAGAGCCGCGGCATCACGTTTGTTCTGTTCCTGAGAATCTATAAACGTGCGTAATCCCACAATCCCCCCAACAACTATTACCACACAAACAATAAAAGAATTGCGGTGATCTCGTATATAATCAACTGCCGATACAAGCCAATCAACAAACTCATCTTCTCTCAATTCCTCTTTTGTCATACGTTTCGTTTCAGATGCCATAATTCATATCCAATCTATCTAATAGTTAATTAGAGAAGAGGTTACAATATTTCTATCGAACTTTTCTCGCCCTTTTAAAAAATCCAATTCAATAAAGCAGCAAACACCAACAATATCTGCACCGCACATTCTTACCAGTTCAATTGAAGCACTCATAGTTCCGCCCGTTGCCAAAACATCATCAACAATTATTACTCGTTGGCCTTCAGTGATTGCATCAGTTTGTATCTCCAATGTGTCTGTTCCATATTCCAATGCATATTTGACACTTTTGGTTGAAAGTGGAAGCTTCCCCGGCTTCCTAACCGGTATAACTCCAGCCGAAAGTATCGTCGCGATACCAGCAGCAAAGATAAAACCCCTTGCCTCAATACCGACGACAGAATCGATCATAGAATCCAAATAAGGACGGGCCATTCCACTTATGGCGGTATCAAAGCCATCTGGATCTGCAAGCAAAGGATTAATGTCTTTAAAAACTACTCCCACCTTCGGGTAGTCTGGCACATCTCTTACTAGTGACCTTAAATTTTCTAAATTCATTTAACTTTAAATCGCAAGTAACAAACTATTAAAACAACGCATAAATAAAAGGCGCTACCGCTGAGCCTTGCGTCATCACTATCAACATACTTAACATTACTAAAGTTGTTATAATAGGAGCCAACCACCATTTCTTTCTTACTCTAAGAAATTGCCAAATCTCAATTAAAATTCCAAACCTACTCGCCATATGCCTCCGATTGTAAATTAATTAAATTAACCGACTAACAGATTCTCCATGATGAATAGCTTTAATTGCATCACCAAATAAACGAGAGACAGACAGTACATTAATTTTTTCAGTAGACTCCTTACTATTCAACGGTATCGTATTTGTAGTTGCAAAAAGTTCGAGGGGAGAATCCTTTATTAACTTAAGCGCTTGACCAGAAAAAACTCCGTGTGTACAGCCGGCGAGTATACGATTTGCTCCCTTGTCCTTTAAAATACGAACAGCCTCCATCATAGATCCACCAGTGAGCACCTCGTCATCAAACAACAATGCATCTCGCCCTTTTATATCTCCTATAACATTTTGGACTGAAGCAATTTCATCGTCTGCGTAACGCCTCTTATCCATAATTGCCAATGGCAAATCGAGGCTTTTAGCATATAAGCTTGCTTCATTAGCGC
>CEUA01197972.1_pt1 | contig 11489 bp, 12 predicted proteins | sample 361541 | NCBI WGS metagenome assembly CEUA01 (sample SAMEA2623079, study PRJEB7988) | marine metagenome | isolation source: saline water (ENVO:00002010), including
AAAACTAGGTGCTATAAAATCCCACCAATGAGCATGAGCACTATAACCATGAATAAGAAATAAACCTGGTTTTGTTATTTCACCCCAAACCAAGTAATGAATTTTGGTACCATTTGAGTCTACATATTTAGACTCTGGAGTTATCTTAATGGCTTCTTCAAACCACCCCAGTAAATTATGCATACTTTAAGCTATACTCTGGATACCTTTTTTAATTGTTTCAGTTATTTCTTTTATTTGGTTTTCTTCAACTATTAACGCTGGCGAAAGTACTATAAATTCACCTGAAAATCTAACCAAAACATCATTTTCATAGCAGTATTTAAAGACTTCTGAAGCGATCTCTATTGCTGTTTTATTTTTGCTCGATCCAAAATGGATTGCTCCCATGAGGCCTAAGTTTCTAATGTCTATTATGTGATTCTCACCTTTAAGACTATGTAAGCATTCCTCAAATATTCCCTCCATAGACAAAGATCTTTCAAATAAGTTTTCATTTTCATAAACTTCTATAGCCGCTAATCCTGCTGCAGCAGCTACAGGATGTCCAGAATATGTATAACCATGAAATAGTTCTATTGCAGCAGATTCGCCACTTACAATTTCATCATATATTTCTTTTTTAAAAGCAGTGGCACTCATGGGTATAGCGGCACCTGTTAGTCCTTTTGCCATAGTAATAATATCAGGGGTAACATTAAATCTTTCTGCTGCGAATGCATGGCCCACTCTTCCAAAGCCTGTAATAACTTCATCAAAAATTAGTAATATATTATGCTCATCACAGATTTCTCTAATGCGCTCTAGATATCCTTTAGGTGGAATTATTACGCCTCCAGATCCTACAACTGGTTCAACGATTACTCCTGCAATAGTTGAAGCATCTTGAAGGGATAATATAGATTCTAGTTCTTCTGCTAAATTAAGCCCCCAGGTAGGCTGTCCCTTTGAAAATCCCATTTCATCTATATTCCAAGTATGAGTTAAGTGATCTGTTCCAGATAAAAGAGCACCAAAGGCCTTTCTATTGGCAGGCAAACCACCTACAGAAGTACCTCCTACATTAACTCCATGGTAGCCCTTTTGTCTGCTTATAAATCTAGTCCTTTGACCTTCTCCTTTGCTTACATGGTAGGCTATAGCTACTTTTAAAGCAGTATCTACTGCTTCAGACCCTGAATTTCCAAAAAATATCCTATCTAATCCGTTAGGGGTTAACTCTGATATTTTTTCAGCTAATTGGAAGGCTTTTGGATGAGACATATTAAAAGCAGTAGCATAATCCATAGTCGCTATTTGCTCCTGAACGGCCTTAACTATATGAGGATGACAGTGGCCGGCATTACAACACCATAAACCAGCAATTCCATCTAGAATTTCTCTATCATCGTCCGTCTTATAATACATGCCCTGAGCTTCTACTAAGAGCCTTGGGTTTTGCTTGAAGACATTGTTGGCTGTGAAAGGTATCCAGTAATTATCTAAATTAAGATTATCTATCTGTTTCATGGTTATTATTATATTATTTCAAGATTCCAATAAATAGGTATTACATATACATATAATCTCAATAAATGTTATTTACTTTCTGATTTAATAAATTCGTTAACTAGAATATCTAATTCATTTAAAGGAATTGCGCCTTCACTTAGAACTAAATCGTGAAATTTCCTTATATCAAATTTACTTCCTAACTCTTCTTTTGCTTTTTGTTTTAAACTCAGAAACTTCATCTGTCCAATCTTATAAGCAAGAGCTTGACCAGGCATAACAATATATCGATCTATTTCATTGATAATATCTAATTCAGATTTAGCGGCATTCTCAAGAAAAAAATCAATGGCCTGTTTTCTTTCCCAACCAAAGTAATGTATTCCAGTATCCACTACTAGCCTAACTGCTCTCCACATATCATAAGTTAGTTGTCCAAATTTAGAATAAGGATCTTTGTACAAGCCTAGGTCATAACCCAAACTTTCACTATAGAGGCCCCAACCTTCAACAAAAGCTGTATATGGGCTTACTCTTCTAAACATTGGCATATTCTTCTTTTCAAGCGCTAAAGCTATTTGCAAGTGATGTCCTGGTACTGCCTCATGAACAGATAAGACTTCCATTTCATATTTAGGTCTTGTCTCTGGTTTATATAAATTGACATAGTAGTATCCAGGTCTAAGTCCTCCAGGTGCAGGTGCCATGTAATATGCAGTTGTAGTATCAGGAGCTGACTCCATAGGTATTGGCCTTAAGCCATAAGGTGTTCTAGGTAGTTTCCCAAAAAGACTTACTAATTCAGGATCTATTCTTTTTGAAACAGCTAAATATCCCTCAAACAACTCTTCAGAGGTTTCATAATAAAATCTTTTGTCCTCTCTAAGAAATGTCAGAAATTCTTTGAAGGTTCCCTTGAAGTTGACCTCTTCCATGACACCTTCCATTTCTCCCCTTATTCTCTTTACTTCCTTAAGTCCAATATTGTGGATTTCTTGAGGGGTTAAATTAGTTGTGGTAAATGACTTAGCTAGTTGTTCATAAAGCTCTTTGCCATTTGGGGTGTCATATAAACCCACAGTTTTTCTAGTTTGAGGTAGATATTCTGAAACGAAAAAATCTTCAAGAAGTTCGTAAGATGGAATTATTAAATCTTTGATAACTAACTTTGCTTCGTTTTGTATTTTTATCCTTTCAGAAGCAGGGACGGTAGCAGGTATATCTTTAAAAATTTGATAAAAGGGGTGTTCTTCTATGTCTTTATTTATCTGGATTTTAATTTGTCTATAAACCCTTTCCATCAATACTTCAGGGGCTCTATAGCCGTTATCTAAACCTGACCTAGCCAGTTCAATAATCTGACTAATCCTTTTATCTAAACTCTTAAGCCTTTCTAACCAAAACATATAATCCTGTAAGTCTTTAAATTGAATTCTTTCAGAACCTATATGAGCTAGCTGTATTCCGCCTCTATGATTAAAAGGCATTAAATGTCTTTTATATTTCTTTAACTTCAGGTCATCTTCAGTTAATTGAATATACAAACGTAAATTTAATTTATTGGAATCACTGAGAAGATTTGGATTAAAAGATTTTAGTTCCAATAAAGAATCTTTAATATGCTGTTTCCTTTGTTCTATAGCCTTTAAAGATTCATCTCTCCATAGAGTTTCATAACCTTTTTTGCCCATTGCTGTTGCATACAATGGATTTTGTGATAATTCATATTCCCATTCTTTTTCTAAGTAAGATACAAATCTTGCATTTTCATCTACACTACTTGAGACTTCAATAGAACAAAATATACAAAACAAAAAAAGGGTGTGTAGTAAAATTTTCATAGTATGTCTAAGAATATAAATACGAAGTCTACAGTTTTTTAAGAAACTCTGTGATGAATATTAAAGATTTAATTCCAAAGAAACCTAAACAAAAAAGAAGTGTCCTAAGGTTTGAAATTATTTTAGATACAGTAGAAGAAATTATCCTAACTGAGGGGATTCATTCAGTAACAATACAGAAAGTTTCAAAAGTTTCAAAGATGAAAAGACCTACTATATATAAACTATTCCCTAGTAATGAGTCTCTATTTTTTGGTTTATCAGAGAGGCATATTAATCAGTTTAATCAGCTATATGAAAATAACAGTGAAGGAGTGAGAATTAAAGATCCTGACTGGTATATGAATTTATTCGTTGATCTTTTAGCTATTTATCTTAATCAAAATAAAGCATGTGCTAGGATTTTCTTTTTTCTTGATTCTCTGCCCAAATCCAGCTTTGTCAATGACCAAAACAAACGCCTTATTGCTACAATTGTTATCAATACTTTTGATCAAAAAGACATAAAGATAGAAAAAGATAAACTTTATATTGCTTCTCAAATTTGTCTTTCTACTCTTGCTATAAGTTTTAATGAAGAGAATTGCATCAGTCCAAGCTATATCAACGAGGCAAAAAAGGCTGTAAAGGCATACCTGTCAACTGCTTAGACAGGCAGGATACATGGTTCATCATTATTTGAAGGGTTGTTAACATATGTGCTAACTTCATAAAATTCTATTTGCTTACTAATAGTCTCTTCAAAAACATCTTCACTTCCTTTTATCCAATCTTGATAAAGAGATTTATCTAATATTGCAGGCATTCTATTATGAATAGAGGCAAGTTCTTTGTTTGCTTCTGTGGTTACTATGGCACAACCTACTACCCCTCTATAGCCTCCATAGACTGCTGCAAAGCAAAAGAAGTCATCAGTTGAATGATGAAAAAAATAAGGTACCTTTTTATCTCCTTCTTTCTTCCATTCATACCAGCCATCTGCAGGTATGAGACATCTACTTGAATTCCTAAATGAAGGCTTTTTCCATAAAGTCTCTGCTCGCGCATTAATTAATTCAAATGGCTCATCTGCCCAATAAGGCGTGTATCCCCATTTTAATAAATGAGGTCCTTCAGATATTGAAAGAATTTGAGAACCCGGAGCAATATTGTAATTTCCTTCTAAATCATCAATATCAAAAAAAGCCTTTACTGGCTCTGGATTTCTCAATGCAAATCTTCCACACATAAGTTACTAATTAAAACAGTTGTTGAAGGGTACCAGAAAATTTTATAGAAGGTTCTTTCTTAAAATTTAATTTGCTTAATTCTTTGATTCTGTCTGCTAAACGATTGGAAGTTGCCTCTAGTTCATATTCATAAAAGTCTTTAATTAACAGATTACCTTCGAGCAAACCATCTTTACCAGAAGTAAAAACTATCTTTATGTTGCTGTCAGTACAACTTAGAAAAAAATCTAATTTAATGCTTTTTGGAATTAATCCGAACATATCTTTTACTTCAGCAATACCATTGCCGCTAGCTTTAATGCACTGTCTTTGATCGAAAACTAGAAAATCAATCTTTGCTATTAAATTAACAATATTGTCTAAATCTATTTTTGTATTGTTTTTTTTAATATTAGGAAGGAGAGTTATTTCTAACTCTTCTATGAAAGTATCGCCAAGTATAGTTTTCCCAAAAAAACCTTCTAAGGATATTCCTGGTTCACTTATAGAGCTCCTAAATTTAAATTTTCCTAGAAAAATAGCAAGAGGTTTATAAGATATATTTATATCCCCTATTCTTTGGTTATTTAGTTGGACATCTCTTAGGTGCCCTTTCCACCAAAGCCCTTCTCCAGATTCTATGGAAATATAATCTTGGTTATCTAAAATGCCTGCTAGACCTCTCATAGGAAAAGAAAAAATTAAAACAGATAAGAATAGTAAAAAGGTAAGAACCGTATACTTTTTTCTCATTTAGATAATTCTGAGTACTAACTGAGCTCTAATTCCAGATATATTTCCTTTTGTAGAATTTACTCTTATTGAAGCCTTGCTTAAAACAACTCCTTTTTTTAATTCTAACTCTTTTAACCAAGCATAAAGATTCTTGAATTCGGCTTGATTTATAGACACTATTATTTCTGCATTTTCTGTGGGTTGAATTCTGTCTATCGTTAAACTGAAATTTCTAGCTAATGAGCTAACTGTAGAACTTAAATTATTGGGATTTATCTTTTCTTCACTTAAGACTTTACTCTTAATGGATAAAGATTTATTTACATCTTCATATAATGATTCACTTTTCTGATAATTTATTACTGCCTCGTTTTTTTGGTTGTGAAGGAAAGAATTTATTAAAAGAAGAATCACAACAAAACTAAAGGTTGCTGCTGAAAAAACTAGTTGTTGCTCCCTTCTCTTTAATGAGTTAAATATTTTCTTCATGACTTTTGTAAAAATATTTCACTTAAGATTGAATTGCCCACTCTTTTTGAGGAACCTACATTTATTAAATACCCTTTTTCAAGAAAAATTGATTTAATATTCTCTAGATCTTCAAATTGAGCGCATTGTAGTTCAACAATGATCTGATTTTTATTTCGATCATAAACCATTGAGTAAAGAGAAACATTTTCATTGTTTGTTATGACCTCAGTAATATTCTGAACAGTAATTAAAAAGGGTTCCTTTGTTAAAACATTGTTTCTAAACTTCTGTCTTAACTGGGTCTTAAGATCTCTATTTTTTGGTTCGTTAGGAAAAGCGCTGTAATAAAGAGATTTTGATTGATCTACAAGTTTTAAAGCTGCAGAATTATTTTGATAAATTTCTAAAGTTATTTGTAAAAAATAAAATGTTACTACTAATAGGAATCCTGCAAGAACATATTTCCATTTATGAAAGTACTTACTCCACATTACTTTTGGAGCGAAACTGTTTTGTAATAAATTTAAGTTGTCATTTAGAAAAGGAGATACTTTTTCAAGAAAATCCACTTCATCTTCAAAAAATTCAATATCAACTTTAACTTTCGTATAACTTTTCCAATCAATGTGCTCAGTTGTCTTATCCTGAAATACTTTTAAGGAAGATGTATTAGATTCTATTAGCTCAGTTTCTAAAAATTCTAAGATTGTTGTTGTTTCTGCACAGTAGCCGCCATTGCTACCAAGACTTAATATTGATAGATCTTTTAAAATAACCATGAAACTTTGTCCGGGCTCCCCTTTAAAAGCAGTCTCTAAAGGACTTAAAGAGTGAATAAAAAATTCTTCGTTATGTAAATCATTAACCTCTTGTTCCATGGTAGTAATAGGAATAAGAGATACTAGAATTTCTCCTTCTTTATTACGTGAAGATGACACGAAGTGATAATCTTCTATGGACCCTATAAGGTGATCTTCAAGCAGAAAAGGAATTGAGTCCATAATCTGTTTCTTTGATGTCGGCGGGACTTCTAGTCGTTTACTTGTAAATTGAGGAGAAAAGATAAAACCTTTAACTTCCATTCCTTCTTCGTATACTTCTGAAAGATCTTTAGAATGTCCTTTTTTTAATAGCCTTTCTGAATCATCTGCAATAAGCCAAGAGATTCTTTTCTCATGTGCGTTATAAAGAAAAACTAGTTTGCTCATTAGATAGTTCCAATACTTCTCTTATAAATCTTTACTTTACCTGATTCCAAGATCTCGAAGTAAGATCGAAGTAAATAAGGGAAATCATAGTTATCTACTTCTACAGTTAGCTGATAAAAACTAGAATCTAGTTTTACATTATTCAAAGCAGCATTAGACATATTTATATTTAACAATTCAGGATGAGAAAGTAACTCTCTTTTTTCTTTAAAGCCTGATAAAGGCCTATCAGAAAGAATTCTCTGAGCAGCTGACAAAGAAAGTCCTTCTCCAAAAAGCATAACTAAAATTTCTGGGTGGTTCCGATTAATAGCATTTACATTTATATAATTAGTCCCTGTTTCTGGTAGAGCGCATAAATAAGGGGAAATAATTTCTAGAATCTCTTCATCGTAATTTTTTATATTTATAAGTTCATTTAAATTAAAAATTTCTTGATTGGCGCTTCTGTAGGGCGAATCAAGCCTAGTATAAAATTCATCTTCAGCTCCATCTGCTTCTTCAGTAAAGTCGTTTGAATCTAACCAATCTACTAAAGAAAAAGTTAATTTATTTATCATTAGCTCATCCATATTAAAAGCACTTAAAAGACTTTTAAATTGATTAACCCCAACTTGATTGACCACTAATTGGTTCTGTGAAGAAGCTGTTACAAGACTGTTTACATTAAAACATGTAGTTAAATCTCTTAAACTACCTTCAATTTTTCCACCTTCAATTTCTACTAAAATAGTAGGCATATCTTCATCAGAAATTAATATGCTTGATATATTCTTTAAAAAATTCCTTTCTCTTAAAAAATCTAACGCCTTTGATTCCAATCCTACTGCATACCAAAAGGATTGATGTTTTATTGAGATGTCCGATCGTTCTTTAATTGAATATTGTATTCTATCTACTGACGTGACTCCTAAAGTAGCTATTATTGCAACAACTAAAAGCACTAGTACTAGTGCTGCACCTCTTTCTCTTGATCTCACAATGAATCTCCAAAAGACAACATGTATCTTCTAACTACATTACCCAAACCCTCGACTTCATATGAAATTTCAGCAACTTGGGGTAACCCATTATTTGAAGTCCACTCAGTTAAAGGCCAATCTTCCACCCATTGATTTCCTTGATTAAATCTAATAGAAATATTTTTAACTCCTTTTAATAGAACTTGCTCTCTTTCTTTGGTGTCTTCTGTTTTATCTACAAAGTTTGATTCTATCCTCTTTAAGCTTTCGTCTTCATAGGTATACCTAATAAACCTGATGGTTCCATTCTTAGATGTTAAGTTATTGCCCGTATGGACAGAAAAAGCTAATAAATCACCTTCAAATCTTGGATTAAGTCCGTAAAAGGAATGACCATAAGATTCTCCTCTTTCGTCTCGAGGTATTCTATCTAATGCATGTAATAGATCTCTTTTAAGGATTTCATCCGCCATGACTATTTTTGACATAAGATCTATTCTAGAAATAGTAATATCATTATTTTTTACTGTTGTTATTAGCCCAGCAAAGGACATTACTCCAATAATCGCAACAATAGCTAAAGCAACAAGAACTTCGATTAAAGTGAATCCTTTATTCATCTAACAACCTTATAGCCAGTTAATCGATAGACATCGTTGGTAGATTCTGAAGAAATAGTTACCCTTATTTGTGCAGATTTTCCATCTTCTTCAAAAAGAACCCTTCTTTCCCATTCATAGTCTTGCCCAGCCTGGGTTTCAGTACCATTAGCATAGGTCAGCTCATCATTAGAGGTGAAAGTCCTTACTAATATATTTTCAGCAACGAAGCTGGCCATAGTTTTTTGTTCTAAAACTGAAACTACTTGTGCATTCGAAGAGAAAATCTTTAAAGAGGAAGATAAAACGAAAGCCAATATAGCTAAAGCTACAAGAACTTCTATCAGTGTAAAACCTGAATGAGATCCTTTATTCAACTTCTGGATCCCAATTACCTATATCTGCGTTTATTCCTTCTCCGCCCTGTTCTCCATCAGCTCCTAAAGAAAATAGATCATATTCACCATATTCTCCAGGAAAAAGGTATTGGTATTCGTTTCCCCAAGGGTCTTTGGGTAAGCTTTTAATATACCCTCGATTATTTAAATTATTTTTGAATGAAGAGTCTTCTGGTTTTAACAAAGCTCGTAACCCTATATCTTCTTCGGGAAAGTTAAACCTTTCCATTTTATACATCTCGAGTGCATTGCCTAGAATTGCTATATCGGCCTTAGACTTTTCTATTCTTGCTCTGTCTTGGCTTGGAAGAACATTAACTGCAACCAAAGTAGTCAATAGTCCTATTATTAAAAGAACTACAAGTATTTCTATTAAACTAAATCCTTTTTTGTAGGATTTCAAAAAATTTTTATTTATTTTATTCATTTAGCTTACCCCAAAAGAGAAAGGTTATTCATTTGTATTAATGGTAAAAGTACAGCAACAATAATACCTGCAACTATTCCTCCCATCATAACAACAATTAAGGGCTCTAATAGATTCAAAGCAACTTTTGTTGATTGTTGGAATTCTAAGTCTAAAAATTCTGCTGATTTAGTCAACATTTCTTCGAGCTCTCCACTTCTCTCACCGCTATCAATCATTTGAATAACTATTGGAGGAATTAAGGGGACTGCACTTAGTGACTTAGCAAAAGAATCGCCCTCTGAAACCTTTACAAGCGATTCTTCAAGACTGTTCCTTAAAAAACTATTAGAGATAGTAGCTGTTGATATATCCAAGGCTTGCACTATTGGAATATCATTGTCTCTTAAAATACTAAGAGAACTTGTAAATCTTGCTAAATTAGCATTTATTATAAAATCTTTAATAACAGGTATACGTATTAATAATTTATCTATTATAGAAAAAATATTTTTGGTATTAGAGAGTTTAAATGAAGAAAAAATTCCTATAGATATTATTAAAATAACCCAAATAGCAGGACCCGAAATAAAGTCTGAAAGGCCTATCAACCACCTAGTGAGCATTGGTAATTCTTGGTTAAGATTAGCAAATTGACTTACTACGCTTGGCACAACAAAAATTAACATTAAAAGTACAATTATTAAAGCGACCGTAATTAATACTGCTGGATATACCAAAGCACCAGTAATATCTTGTTGTATTCTAGATTTTCTTTCTAGATAAGATGCAGCCTTATCTAAAATATTAGACATATCTCCTGCTCGTTCACCTGCTGAAACCAAAGAAATAAATAGGCGATCAAAGCTCTGTGGAAATTCTTTAAGGGCTTCAGTAAGAGTAAAGCCCTCTTCTATTCGAGATGCTATAGTTAAAGACTGTTCCTTTACTTGCGCATTAGAACTCTGCTCACCTATAACCCTCAAAGCCTGATCTAAAGAAACACCACCACTTGTTAATACAGAAAGTTGTCTAGTAAAAATTACTAAATTTTTGAGGCTAATCTTACGATCAAGCATTTTAAGTAGCTTATGCTTTTTTCCTACTTCAGAAACTTTTACAGGTGCAAGTTTTCTATTTCTTAATTCTCTTCTAGCGTTTTCTAAGCTATCAGCAGCTATTACACCTTTTTCTTTTTTCCCTTTTTGATTAATTGCTACGTAGTCAAAAGCAGCCATGATTATTTCTCACTTGTAACTCTTAAAACTTCGTCTAAAGATGTTGTGCCTTCAGCGACTAACTGAAAACCTGAATCTGATAACTTAAGGGATTTAGAAAAACCTATAGAAGATAATTCATTCTCAGATGCTTCATTACTAATGGCTTCTTTTATTTCATCGTTAACCAAGAAAAGTTCGAATATACCAATTCGGCCCTTATAGCCTGTTTCATTACATTCTTTACAGCCTTTAGATTTATAGATTTCTTGACCTTTTTTTAATGACCCTACCGAGCTATCTAAAGTGTATTTATCTTTACAGAAAGAGCATAGTCTTCGGACTAATCTTTGAGCAAGTATTGCTTTTACAGTGGAAGAAAGAAGATAAGACTCTACTCCCATATCAACCATTCTAGTAATAGCTGAAACAGAATTATTTGTATGAGCGGTAGATAAGACTAGATGTCCAGTAAGAGAGGACTGAATTGCAATCTCTGCCGTCTCTAGATCTCTAATTTCGCCAACCATTACAATATCTGGGTCCTGTCTTAGTATTGCTCTAAGGCCTTTTGCAAAAGTCATACCAACTTTAGTATTGACCTGAGTTTGACCCACTCCATCTATTGCATATTCGACAGGGTCTTCCACTGTCAAAATATTTCTTGTTTGATCGTTTATAAGATTTAAACCTGCATAGAGTGTTGTGGTCTTACCTGAACCCGTAGGACCAGTAACGAGAATAATTCCATTAGGGCTTTTTAAAATTTCTTTGAACTGCTTCAAGGTGTTCGAACTCATACCTAACTGCTCAAGGTTTAGCTGTGTATCAGCTTTATCTAAAATTCTTAATACAACTCGCTCTCCGTGACTTGAAGGCAAAGTAGAGACTCTGATATCAATCCATTTATCTCCTAGCTTGAGAGACATTCTTCCATCTTGAGGTACTCTCTT
>CEUA01064968.1_pt1 | contig 11483 bp, 9 predicted proteins | sample 361541 | NCBI WGS metagenome assembly CEUA01 (sample SAMEA2623079, study PRJEB7988) | marine metagenome | isolation source: saline water (ENVO:00002010), including
TGGTTTAGATCCTACGTCAATCCCGTCAGTCCCAATCATCACTTTTGGATGCTGCATAATATTTCTAACATCATTTTCTTCCATTCCAAAAGCAGCCACTAAAATTTTATCTGAGACTTCTAAAAGTAATTTTTTTACAGTTTCTTCAGTTGGTAAATCGTAAACCTGCTGTATATCTTCTAAAGTTTTTCCTTCAAGAGATTTATCTCCAGGGACAGAGCAAAGTAAAACTTCATTACTATCAGATTTACCCATCGGGCTATTTGGATCATCGTTGAAAGTACCATTTATTAAAAGTGCTTTTAACATAGTTGATCTTGCAGTATATGGATATTGATCTGCATGAATATCTAATCCATTTTTTGAATATTCATCTATCATACTTAATGCTTTTACAGAGTTACCCCAATTACTTTTTCCAACACATTTCAAATGCGATATTTCTACTTTTACATCCGCACTTAATCCTATGTTTGCAGTCTCTCTTATTGAATGAAATAAACCTTCTGCCTCATTCCTCATATGAGAAACATAAATTCCATTATATTTTTTTATGGCTTTAGTTAATTCAATTATCTCTTCAGTTTTTGAATTCCTTCCAGGCTCATAAACCAAACCAGTAGAAAACCCTAAACATCCTGATTCCATACCTTCTTCAACAAGATTAACCATTTTATTCAACTCTTCTTCAGAAGGATAATTTTTGTCAATTATAGATAATGCATCCCGCCTAATAGTGTGATGACCAATTAACACTCCAACATTGATAGATGTTGGGTAATTATCCAACATCTCAAAATATTCCCCAAAATTTTTCCATTCATTATCTAATTTAGAGACTTGGTACAAAGAAGACATTTGTTCTTTAGCTGAAATTATAGGAGAAACCCCAAAACCACAATTTCCAACTATCATTGTTGTAATGCCTTGGCATAAATTATGTAGAATCCTTTTATCATTTACCACTTGAAAATCATCATGAGAATGAACATCAATGAATCCAGGACAAATTATTTTATTATTCCCATCAATAATTTCTTTAGCATTGGAATTATCTAAATCTTTAGTAATAATTCTATCTTTTTCAATTCCAATATCACCAACATATGAATCAGTTAGATTTCCATCAATAATCCGAGCACCCTTGATAAGAAAGTCCAGCATTACTTAAATTTTCCTCTTCCTGCGATAGGAACAGATTCTTCTAATATTCCATCTCTGTGTACAAAGTAATCATCATGTAAATTTATAGTAGTATCTGAATGCATTGGTCTTAGGAAAATTTTATCTCCAACTTTAAGGTCATTTTCTTCTTCAATTATGCATTTACAATGCTCCTCTGATAAGCTGATCAGCTTTATACCTTTTGGATAAACAACTTCTGGTAAACCTTGGTCCATGGACACAGACTTTAATCCACAGTCGATAACAATATTATTTTCTCTTCGTGAAACAACTGTACACATTAATGATAATGCTGGTTGAAAATCATCAAATATTTTTAAGTAATTCCCATCCATAAAGATGTAAGAACCACACTGAAGTTCAGTAATTCCTTCTATTTTAGAGGTTATATTATAAGTTCCAGTTCCAGATGCAGAAACTATTTTTACTTCAATTCCATTTTCAACTATCAAATCTCTAGCACTAATTAATTTGTTCATTGCTTTTGTTGTTTCATTGACTCTTTCCTCATAATTATCAATATTTACTGTATGCCCTTCATACCCCATGATCCCCTCAAATGTTAGGCCTTTTTTCGCATTTATTAATTTTGCAAAATCAACTATTTCATCCAATTCAAGCCCACATCTATCCATTCCTACATTAACTTCAATAATTACACCTAAAGTTAGAGAATTTTCTTCAAAAGCTTTTGATAATTCATTTACATTATCTTCATTCTCAACTGCAACCATAACTTTAGATATTTTGTTAACATTTACTAATCTTTGAATTTTGGATTTCCCAACTATTTGATTGGGAATCAATATTTCAGCAATCCCACCTTTTGCCATTTCTTCAGCTTCACCTAATTTAGCACAACAAATTCCAATGGCTCCTTGATCTATCTGCTTTTTGGCCCAATATGGACTTTTATTAGTTTTTGAGTGTGGCCTCATAGATACATCATTATCATTCGCAAAGTTTTGCATTTTTTTTATATTATTTTCTACAATATCTAGATCTACTATTATTGAAGGGGTATCGATTTCTGAAATATTGATACCTTTTTGATTATTTTGAATAGTCATTTTTTTACTCTTTTACTTATTTATAAAAATAATAATAACTCAATTATTTTAGGATGATATAAAATTTACTTATGAGTTATAAAAAAATAGGAATTATTGGATTTGGTTCTTGGGTAAAAAATGCTTATTTGCCAATTTTATCTAGTATAAAAGACGTCACTATTAGCCATATATCTGCAAAAACTAAAGAATCTCTTGATTTAGCTAAAAATAAAATTAATAATGATAATTGTAAATTTTCATCTGATTATTTAGAAGTTATTAATAATAAAGACTTAGACCTAATCATATTAAGTGTTCCTGATAATATTCATGGAAAAATTCTTGATCAAATAATTTCTAAAGATATTGATTGTATTTTCGAAATGCCAATATCCCATAATAATAAAGAAGCTGAAGCAATAATTAATAAGATATCTTCAAAAAATAATATTTATATTCCAAATCTAGAAATGTCATACTTACCTATAGTAGATTATTTAGGCAATATTTTTTCTAACAAAGAATTTGGCAAGTTGTTAACTGCAAAACTAAAATTATCAGCTTCTTGGTGGCCTGGCTTTAGTATTTATTCAGCATCTTCATGGTACATAGATGTTCTAAATAAGATTTTTAATTTATTTCCCCAAAAAGTAATAAGTAACATAGAATCTAACTCTAATTTCCCCACTGAATCTAAAGGATCTGCTATTTTGGATTACGGTGACTTTTTAGCTGAATGGGAATTTGATATGGAAAGTAATGAAACTTTATCTGTAATTTTGGATTTATATTTTGAAAAAAAACTTATTAAAGTTGACCTATTGACCTCAGAAATAAAATCAGAGAACAATAAAAAAATATCTTTTTCTGAACCTTATCAAGGTTGGGCAGGGATGAAAGAATTTATAATAAATAGTGTATTTGAAAAACAGGATAAGAATATTCACATTAGTAATATAGAAGTCCTACAAAAGATTTCCAATGGTTTAGACTTATCAATGAAAACAAAAGATTGGTCAGAAATCAAATGAAAAAATTTATAATTTTATTTGTGTTTACGCTTTTATTATTTGGTTGCTCGAATGAAGAAGAATTTAATAAATTTAGTAAATTTAATGTTGCAGGAGAAAAGACTAAAATTTTTGATCCTCAAACTGGACTTGATATTTCTAGAGGAGAGAAATCTCCCGTTATTGACTTAGATATAACTAATGGTGCTACTGTTACTTATCCAGATAATAGACCTACTATTTTCCTATTTGTTGCTCATTGGTGTCCTTATTGTATGGAAGAAATACCAGAGGTTATTCAATGGATAGACCAAGCTGACCTAATTAATAAAGATGTTAATGTGGTCCTTGTGGTTACCCATATTGACTCTGAGAAAAATAATTATCCCCCAGACCAGTGGCTATTTAATGAAAATTGGCAATTCCCTGTAATTTATGATGATAAAAAAAATTCTTTGTCTGATTATTTTGGTATAACTTATTTCCCTTCATGGGTATTTACTGAAAGTGATGGAACTATTGCTCTTACTCATGCTGGCAGATTAGGTATAGATGAGCTAAGTAAATTGATAAATTGACCAATATATAGTAACTAAAATCTAATTTGATAATTATATATTCTTATATATTTTTTAATATTCATGTTTTGTATAGAAAGTATTTCGAAGAGTTGATTTTTTTTTAAAAATATGAGTTATAATAAATCGATAGGGCCAATTGGTCCTATAAGTTCGTGGAATAAAATAGTAACTACGGAGGATATGTATGTTAAAAAAATTCCAATATGGATTAGTAACTGTAATGGTCCTAAGTCTAGGATTATTTGCAATTGCTTGTTCAGAAGAAGAAGTTGAAGAGGCTACAAACACTACAAATGCTAGTGCTGCTGCGTCTACTGCTAAAGATGCTGGTGTAACAAAGGAAGCTGCTAAAGCTGCAATGCCTGCTGCTGCTCCTGCTGCTGCTCCTGCTAAAAAAGCAGAGCCAAAGCTTGTAGAAACTTCAAAAACTTCAAAAGCTGCTACTGGTGATGACCAGGCTGCTGGATTGGGAGAAGGAGATGTTTCTTGGCCAAGTCTATCAGACTCAATGCCTAGTTCTTTTTCTGAGTCTCCTATGTGTGCCGCAAAAGCTGAAGCTGGTGAAATACCTGCTCTAGCAGACAGACTACCTGAAAACCCACTTGTTATTCAGCCTGCTGAAAGCATTGGAGAATATGGTGGTACATGGTACAGAGCTTTCACAGGTCCTGCTGATGGACAAAACATGGAAAGACCTATGAAAGATCACATATTGTTCTTCGGAACTAATATGACAGATGTTCAACCTAACATTGCTGAAAGTTGGACTTCTAACGCTGACGCTACAGAGTTTACTTTAACTCTTAGAAAAGGCTTGAAATGGTCAGACGGAGATGATTACAACACAGATGATATCATGTTCTGGTACGATCATATGGTAACAAACGAGGATCTAGTTCCTACACCACCTTCATGGATGAAGTCTGGTGGAGAAATGCTAGAATTCACACAAGTTTCAAAAGAAACTCTACAGATTAATTCAGCTGAACCTTATGGTCTTTTGATTACTCTTCTAGCTTCTGTTGTTGTTGCTGGACCACACACTAGAGGTGACTCTGGTCTAGGTCTTTACGCACCTTCACATTACTTGAGTGATTTCCATCCTGACGTTATAGGTCTTGATGAAGCTAATGCTAAAGCAGAAGCTGCTGGTTACGAAAACTGGGCTAAGTACATGTTGTTCTTAAACCATGCTAACGCTAACCCTGATTCACCTATGATGACTGCATGGAGAGTCGTAAAGCCTATTACATCTGATCAATGGGCATTAGAAAGAAACTGTTACTACTGGGCAGTGGATACTGAAGGACAACAACTTCCTTACATGGACAATGTTGTACTTGATCTAGCTGAAAACCTAGAGGTTCTAAACCTTAAGGCTATCGCTGGTGAATTCACAGTTCAAGGTAGACACATTGACCTTTCTAAACTACCTGTTTTCACAGAGAACTCTGATAAAGGTAACTACAGAATTCAATTCTGGAGACAACCTGAATCTGGTATAGCTAACCTATACATTAACGAATCTTGGGTAGGTGATGGTGGTGATGTTGATACTGAAACTGCTTCATTCCTACAAAACAAAGATTTCAGAGCAGCTCTATCAATGGGTATTGAAAGAGATGAAATTAACGAAGTATTCTTCCTAGGATTAGGAGAAGTTGGTGGTCTATGTGCCGGATGGGACGACCCTAATGATCCTGGTCACTACATTGGAGAACACTATGTAGAATTTAATCCAGATGAAGCTAATGAACTATTAGACTCAATTGGATTAGACCAAAAAGATTCTGACGGCATGAGATTAATGCCTGGAACTGGAGAAAAAATCGTTGTAACTCACAGTGTAGCTGTTGCTGCATTCGAAGATTACGAAGGTATTGACTCTATGGTAATCGAGATGTGGAAAAAACATCTTGGTATAGACGGAAAGCTTGATGCTCAAGAAAGAAGTCTATGGTCTTCAAGAAGAGATAACAATGAAACCCATCTTAACAGCTGGGAATCTTCTGGAAGAGCTGGAGCAATTATTACTCCTAACCACCTAGGTGTGGTTGGTGGTGGTGGATTTATAGCTGTTGGTGCATCAAATGACCACAGAGATAATGGTACAATTGCTGATGGCTGGATTGGTGAATGGCAAAAACTTTATGAAGAAGCTAAAAGCGACGGATCAAAGTATGCTGAAAACCTTCAAAAGGTTGTAGAACTAAACTGTAACAATGTAAACCCAATCACAACTGTGATGAACAAACCTACATATACAGCTATAATCAAGAAGAATGTTAGAAACGTTCCAAATCCACTTCCTTTCTCATACCACGCACAAACTTCAGGAAATGGTTTCCCTGAGACATGGTGGTTAGAAGGCGGTAACCAATAATCAATAACTGATTATTATAATGAAAAGAGGGCTTTTTGAGCCCTCTTTTCATATTTTAATGTAAGATAATTAGATTCAAAGATCTATTATTATAGGAGAGATATTTTAGATGCTAAACTTCCTTATAAGAAGAACGGTTTTTATGTTTATAGCTCTATGGGCTGTAACTCTTATTTCTTTTTTTATTATCAATCTTCCTGAAGGTGACTATGTAACAGCTTACATAGCTCAATTGCAGGCAACTGGTAGTATGGTTGATGCAGAAGAAGCAGACAACCTTAGAAAATTTTATGGTTTAGATAGACCACTTTATATTCAATATTTCAAATGGATGAATCAAATATTTCTAGACCAAAATTTGGGATTTTCATTTGAATATAACATGCCTGTAACCGAAGTTATTTCTGAGAGACTACTATTAACTATTGTCCTTGCTATAGCTTGTGTTATTTTCATTTGGGTGATTGCTATTCCATTTGGAATCATATCTGCTGTAAAGCAGTACTCAGTATGGGATTACTTATTCACATTTTTAGGATTTGTGGGATTAGCAATACCAGATTTTATGATCGCTCTAATTGCGATGTATTTATTTTTTGTTTGGTTTGATTTCAGCCCAGGAGGGTTATTTTCACCAGAGTATGTAGGTGTGCCTTGGAGTTGGGGTAGAGTAAAAGATCTTATTGACCATATCTGGATACCAATGGTTGTTTTAGGTACAGCAGGAACAGCATCTCTTATGAGAATTACAAGAGCAAACCTTCTTGATGAACTTTCCAAACCTTATGTTATTACCGCCAGAGCTAAGGGCTTATCAGAATGGAGATTGATTATGAAATATCCAGTTAGATTAGCACTTAATCCTGCAATAAGTTTAACAGCTTATATTCTTCCTTATCTTATATCAGGTAGTATTATCGTTGGAGTTGTATTATCACTCCCAACCGTAGGTCCAATGTTAGTAAAAGCTCTTGTAGCTCAAGATATGTTTCTAGCTGGTGGAATAATTTTACTAATTGGTTTTATGACGGTTGTAGGTACCTTTATTTCAGATCTTCTTTTACTTTGGGTTGATCCTAGAATTAGACTAGAGTCAGGAGGTTCTTAATGGTTTTATCTTCAATTGGAAAGATTTTCTCTAAAAAGAGTTCTCCTTCTAACTCAGCTGATGACGTCAATACTATAGATCTAGCTACGCAAAGGCAATTAATTTGGAGAAGATTCAAAAGACATAGACTTGGGTTTTCAGCGTCTATAATAGTTCTTTTATTTTATGTAGCCGTTATATTTGCAGATTTTCTTTCAACAGCTCCACCTGTAGATTATGCAGCTGCTAGAGGATATATGCCTCCTCAACCAATAAAATTTTTCGAAAATGGCCATTTTATGAGTACATGTGAAGTAACTGGTGAAAGAAATATGGAGACTTTCTTGATGGAATTCACCGAAAATTGTGAAGACACTCAAGGGGTTAGTTTTTTTGGTAAGGGCTATGAATATAAGCTTTGGGGAATCATTCCAACTAACAGGCATATACTTGGTATGAAAGATGAAACAAAAGATCCTAATGCATGGATACATTTATTTGGTACAGATAAGCAGGGTAGGGATGTATATTCAAGAACAATGCATGCTACTAGAGTCTCATTAACAATTGGGCTTGTTGGTGTGGCATTAAGTATTGTTTTTGGAATATTTGTTGGAGCTATTTCTGGTTATTATGGAGGTTTGATTGATTCTATTTTACAAAGAGTAATTGAAATTATCAGATCGGTTCCTACAATACCTCTCTACATGGGACTTTCTTCTGCCTTTCCAGAAGATTGGACGATAAATCAAATATATTTCATGATAACGATTATAATTTCATTATTTGCCTGGACAGATTTGGCTAGGGTAATTAGAGGTAGATTCTTGGCTATGAAAGATGAAGATTTTGTGACTGCAGCAAGACTAAATGGAGCAAAAACAATGAGAATTGTATTTGTACATATGTTGCCATCTTTTTATAGTCACATAATTGCTCAAGCATCATTATCTTTACCACTAATGATAGTAACTGAAACTTCTCTTAGCTTCTTAGGTCTTGGCTTGAGACCACCTGCTGTAAGTTATGGAGTCTTATTGAAAGACGCTCAGAATGTACAGTCAGTAGCAAATATGCCTTGGTTATTCATCCCTGCCATTGCAGTTATTTTAGTAATTCTAGCCTTAAATTTCATGGGAGATGGAATAAGAGATGCGGCAGACCCTTATCAGGAGGTATAAATATGGTAACTGAGAAAAACAATTCAAAGCAATCAACGCCTTTACTTGAGGTAAGGGATCTTCATACTTATTTTTATACTGCTGATGGAATAGTCAAAGCTGTTGATGGAGTTGACCTAGACGTATTTCCAAAGAAAACACTTGGAATTGTGGGAGAATCTGGTTGTGGGAAAAGTATAACTACAAAATCTATTCTTAGACTTATAGATAATCCAGGCAAAATTATTGAAGGTAAAATGAACCTTTATGATAAAACTCACGAAAATTCTCAAGACATAGCTAAATTAAATAATCAGGAATTGAAAAAAGTAAGAGGTGGAAGGATATCTATGATTTTCCAAGAACCTATGACTTCTTTTAGCCCTATTCATACTGTAGGTAATCAGATTACCGAGGCAATAAGATTGCATTTAGACTATGAAAAAAATGAAGCTATGGAACTAGCTGAAGATTGGTTAATCAGAGTTGGAATGAATAATCCAAAACAAAGGTTAAATCAATATGCTTTTGAATTAAGTGGTGGTCAAAGACAAAGAGCAATGATAGCTATGGCATTGTGCACAAATCCTGATATATTAATTGCCGATGAACCTACCACAGCTTTAGATGTTACTACTCAAGCTCAAACTTTAGATTTATTAAATGATCTTCAAGAAAAAAATGGGATGTCCATAATTATGATAACTCACGATTTAGGGGTTATTGCAGAATTAGCTGATCAAGTGAATGTTATGTACTTAGGAAAAGTTGTTGAGAGTGGAACCCTGAACGATGTTTATAAAAATCCAATGCACCCTTATACAAAATCTTTGCTAAGTTCAATTCCCTCTTTGGCAACTAAACATAGAGAAAGATTGCCTATTTTGCAAGGAACAATCCCACATCCTGTAGCAAGGCCATCAGCATGTAATTTTGAATCAAATTGTGATGATATTAATCCAGACTGTAAAAACGCTGATCCAGTTTCTGTTGAAGAAGCTCCAGGTCATTTTGTTTTATATTGTGGAATTTGCTATCAAGACAAAAAATGTGCTTGGTATCCAAGAGGAATATAGATAGAGGTAAGCTATGACATCTGAAACTAAAGTTTTGAACGAAAATATTATAGAAATAAAAAACTTAAAAAAATATTATCCACTTACATCAGGATTAATGAAAAAAGTTACTGGAATTGTTAGAGCAGTAGATGATGTTACATTTAATATTCCTAGAGGTAAGACTATTGGACTAGTAGGTGAGTCTGGTTGTGGTAAAACTACTATTTCAAAATGTATATTAAGAGCCATTGATCCAACTGAGGGGGATATATTATTAAATAATGAGGAAGGGTCATATAATTTAGCTACATTATCTGAGAATGAATTACGGCCTTTGAGAAAAGAAATGCAAATGATTTTTCAAGATCCATTTTCATCTCTAAACCCTAGAATGAATTTATTTGAAATCGTTAGTGAACCACTTTTACTAAATGGTGTAAAAAATAAAACTGAAAGGCAAGACAGAGTAGAAGAATTATTAGTCAAAGTAGGATTAAGATCAGAGTATATGATTAGATATCCGCATGCTTTTAGTGGAGGTCAACGTCAAAGAATTGGTATAGCTAGGGCTCTTGCTTTGAACCCATCATTAATTGTTTGTGACGAACCTGTTTCTGGTTTAGATGTTTCTGTTCAAGCTCAAGTGATTAATTTATTGATGGATCTTCAAGATGAATTTGGTCTATCTTACCTTTTTGTTTCTCATGATTTAAGTATTGTAAGACAAATTAGTGATCAGATTAATGTTATGTATTTTGGAAGACAAGTTGAATCTGGAACACCTGAGGAAATTTTTAATCAATCAAAACATCCATATACTGAAACTTTGATATCTGCAATACCAAATCCAGATCCAGACTTAAGAAAAGATAGGAAGGAAATATTAGGTGTAACTCCAAATCCATCTAGTATAGCCTCTGGTTGTAATTTTCTTTCAAACTGCCCTGAACCTAAAGCTGAGTGTATTGATGCTACTCCATTATTTGTTGAAGAATCTCCTGGGCATAGTGTTTTATATTGCGAATGTTGCTATGAAGAATATAAATGTGCCTGGTATCCAAGAATAGAATCAGAATAAATAACTTAAGAAAATGAAATCTTTAATATTTTTATTTACATTATTAATTACTGTAATAATTTCATGTTCTTCAGATGAGGACTATTCGCAACTTCAAGATTGGCGATCAGAGCTAAGAACTGAAATTATGGAAGCTAGAAGAAACGTAAATTCTACTTCAAATCTCGCTATAAGATCTGAAATTTATATAGATGAAGTTATAGGATTTTATGTTTGGATAAAAAATAATATTCATAGTGATTATATTGATGAAACTTGTGATGATTTAAAATTTGTAGATTCAATTAGATCTCAATTAGAACCAGTATCTTTGCTTATTCAAATATCATCACCAATGGACGATCCCTTTGAGCTATTTCCTTTGCCTTCTGAAATAATACATATACTAGGATCTGAAGGCTCTGTTGGTCTTGAAAAAGATACTTTCAATAAGATAGATTCAAATAATTTGGAATGGAAAGTCGAATTTGTAGATGAACCTTTGAAATTAAAGAAAAACGGAGTATGGTATATAGTACCTACTAAACTAACAGAATCTATTTTCAAGGGATGTAAAAGATGAGTATAAAAGTATTTTCTGGTAATCGAATGATCGATACGAAAGCCGGGAAAGTCATTGAGAAGGATATTTCAATTCTCGTTAAAGATTCTGAAATAATAAGTGTAGATTCTTCAGAAAAAATTTCTTCACACGAGATGTTTCAGAATGCTGAAAAAATTAAACTTAATGGAACTATTCTTCCAGGTTTAGTTGATTGCCATGTTCATTTAATTGGATTTGGGGATGGTACTCCGGGAGATGTTTTAGTCAAAACAGATGATAATTTATTAGCAATTAATGGTGCTCAAAATGCAATAAGACATCTTGATTCAGGAGTAACCACTCTTA